>OGNB01001149.1_pt1 | contig 16057 bp, 14 predicted proteins | sample 1573301 | NCBI WGS metagenome assembly OGNB01 (sample SAMEA2581914, study PRJEB24529) | metagenome | biome: Human gut stool | place: China | collected 2011
TACATATGATATTGTAATCTAATTTTATGCATAAGATTAACATAAAACGGATTTATGATAAGCCTTTTAAAACGGACGGAGTTAGAATTCTTGTTGATAGACTATGGCCTCGAGGAATTAGTAAAGATAAAGCAAAACTTGATTTTTGGGAAAAGGAAATTGCTCCTAGTTCAGAACTCAGAGTATGGTTTGGCCATAAACCAGAACGATTTGAAGAATTTGCTAAAAAATATCGCGAAGAATTAACACTACATTTAGACAAGATAAAAAAAATAAAAAAGGTACTTAATAGTCATAATATAACATTGCTTTTGTAATTTAACATACAGAACAAGATTAAATTAACTATGAGATGGAGATTAGAAATATAAAGAATATTCACTTGTATCAACTAGTTCTAAAAATGTAATTATACTTGGACCAACCTTAAAAGCCCATTCATTAATATATGCATTATCATTGCCATAAAATTTTGGGAACCAACCTTTCGGATCACCGAAACGGGAAGATTGAAGTAGATTTACCTCAAAAATGACAGCGGTTAAAACCGCCTTAGATTTTCCATGTGATTTCAATATTCCCGTTTGCCACCTTGATAACTTTGATTAAAGCGTCCACAACCGCCTGCTTATCCTCAAAGGAAATGTCCTGCCATTTTTTCACATGGTCGGTTATCTGTCCCATTTTGCTTTCTGTCTTAGAACAGGTAAGGGATACGATTTCTTCCTGTAAGGTCTGGCGTTCTGCGTCTAACTCGGAAACCTTGTCATTGATGTACTTCATCAAGATAGAATTTGCGCTTCCTACTTTGGAAAGTAAGTCACCTATTTCCTCGTCTATCTGTGCCAAACGGATTTTGTTCTTAGATACTTTAGGGGTGGATTGGTTTTCTTTTTCGTCGGACAGCTTTTTAAACTCGGACAGCTTATCACGAATGGCGTTTAACATATATTCTTCCAGAACGTCGGCGTAAACCGTACACCCTGTCCCTTTGCAGTTGCCGTCATGTCCTCCTTGACTGCAAACAAAGTAACGTCCCCATTTCGTTTTTGCTTTCCTGATTACCAAAGCATATCCGCAGTTACCGCATTTTACTTTCCCGGTCAGCCATGAATTTTTAGGCTTGCAGGTTTTTGTTGACTGGCGGTTACTTAGACAGCGTATCCGGCAGGCTAACCATGTGGAAGAAGAAATAAAACCTCTGTGCGGTGCTAATACAATCTCTTTGTCGGTAAGGTCGCATTGTTTTCTGGTAGTTGATACCGTCCCTTTGTAGAGATAGCAGGCATTGTAGCCCGTAAAATCACTCGCCGGGTTGTAGACGTTTGCGCCTTGACTTTTGAAGAAATTATATACATCAATGTCAGCTTCCACATATACGGGATTTCTCAGCATATCGCTTAGTCTTGCGGAGTTCCAGGAGCTTCCGCGTAAATGCTTAATGCCATGCTTATTCAGATACCGTATAATGTCGCCCAGAGAATTTGACGGGTCAGCATACATGGAATAAATAAGTTTCAGTTGTTCGCTTTCCTCCGGGACTTCTTCATACATGGAAGTACGGATATTATCAATGACCGTACTCTTTAAGCGATACCCATACGGAATACGCCCGCCCATGTAAAAGCCCCGTTTATTCCTTGCATAATAAGCGTCGGTTACTCGTTTTTGAATAGTTTCCCGTTCAAGCTGTGCAAACACAATACAGATATTCAACATGGCTCTGCCGATTGGTGTTGAAGTGTCAAACTTCTCCGTAGAGGAAACAAATTCAACATTATACTCTTGAAATGTTTCCATCATATTAGCAAAGTCCAGTATTGAACGGCTGATACGGTCTAACTTATAAACGATTACCCGCTTAATCTTCCCCGCCCGAATGTCGTTCATCATCCTTTCAAAGTCCGGTCGGTTGGTATTCTTCCCACTAAAACCTCTGTCGGCATATTCGATATAGGGGTCGCCGTGGGTTTCATACCTGCAATATTCAAGCTGGCTTTCAACGGATATACTGTCTTTTTTCTCTATTGACTGTCGTCCATATAATGCGTCATACATCATGTTTTTGTCCTTTCGGCAAAAACATAGTGCATAAGCCGCCCACACTTACATTATACCAACGGACGAATACTCTTTCAATCCGGTTAAACATATTTCTGGAATATTTTAAAAAGCTGCCGCTCGATTTCCCGTTTGGCAGCTTCCTGTGATTTCCGTAAATATTGTGGACGGCGGTTTGTTATGGTTAAGTTCATTTTCTGCTGATTGATTTCGTCTTTGTCAATCATATAAGTAACTTTATCTTCCACAAAACATACCCCCTTTGGTATTCCGTACATCTTATGAAAGACAGCAAGTACACTATTACAAGGTAAAAATGAGCTTACCGGACGGCTGTTAGCATAGCTCCACGGGACTTTCACCCCTCCGGCGGTCTGCCGAAGCTCTACCCGTTGCCTGCGACGCTTTGAACGCTCGGACTACGGCGGTAAAGGAGTATCATTGTACCGATATATGGATTATGGCGGCAGAGTTGCTAAGTCTGCTTTGGAATGCTGATATTTCCCGCTCGGTTTGTCCCTCCTTTCGTCGTCGCGTATCAGCCCAACGGCTCCCCATATATCGAACGTATCCGGTTTGCCCTATACTGCGCCGCCGTTATCTTGCGCCGCTTTCTTTGTCAAGGTTCAGGTAGTGGCTATGCTCGTCAGCTTTGGAACGGAAAAGGGGAAAAAGCGTTCCGTTGCTGATTGCAGTTATTCGGCTTTGAAAGCCAGAACAGCCAACATCAGTTTTGCTTGCAGCCGTTCACGAATATCCTCGTCCACGCCGAAATAGACGTTTCCGCGCTCGTCGTACAGCGTCCGCATGGAAAGGCGGGCTATGTAGCCGCTGAAATGCTGCAAGACCATTTTCATAGCGTCCGGGTCGCCCTTCGTCGCTGCCAGAATGACAGGATAGGGTACAAGGGCTTTATCCGTAAAACCGGACTGATTACCATTCGTCCCATTCATCAGCATTTTCCTCCAGATATTTTCTTAACAGTTCAAAAGAGCTTGTCCGGCGATACTGTATTGTGCTTCTTGACGTATTGAATAACTTTGCAATCTTTGTGTCATTCATTCCCTCAAAGTAGTACAGCAGTATAGCCTTGCGCTTTTCTTCCGGCAAAGTACGGATTGCTTCAAGAAGCAGTTTCAGCGTGATTTTCTTCCCGCCCATTTCGTAGCTCGGTTCATCATCTTCCTTTTTGAAATACTCGTCAAAGGAATGAAGCTGCCGCGCTTCTTCTAAGGTCATGTCGGAAAAGGTTACTTCCTTTTCCTTGTGCTTCTGAAGCTCTTTATGAGCGTCACACGCTTCATTGTGCAATACCGTGTTACAGTATCTTTGAAAAGCACATTGTTTCTGAAATTCCCTGCGATTAGGTTCCACATTATCACCTCCTTTCTCGAATGAAAGGTTGGTGGTGTCCCCCTTTTCGCGGGGCAATACTGCCTTTTGAAAAAAACGCCGAAGATTTTCGGATTTTTTTCAAAAAATTTTTTGAGCAGCAAAATACGCCTGCCCGAAAAGCCCGGACAGGCGCGTGGGTATTGTAAGCGGTATTCAGATGATTAGACAGTTCATATTCAAGGGTGGAGAGGTTCCCGGCGGTGGTCGGGCTTTTTTTGATAAGTCAATGACCGTCGGATTTTGTCGATAGGGTATGTGCTTCATGGCGGCTACCTCCTTTAGCCGCCGCTTTTAACAGTGATACCGCGTCATTTCATTAGAAGATAAAAAGAAACGGCGGCTTTGATTTTTCAAAGCTGCTGCGGAAATCAAAGAACGACAAGCAACAGTTCTGATTTTGCTCCAATATGGTTATTGGGGGCACAAATTAAAATCAAAAAAGAGCCGATAACAGCAGTATTTCAAACTGCATATTATCGGCTCTGCGTCTGTGCGTCTGGCTCTTTTAATTAAATTATTTTTGTTGTTTTTTGGCTTTATTATATGTATTAGCTAACTGTCCACAAGCTGCTTTAATCTCTCTACCATGAGAAACTCTCATGGTAACTTCAAGTCCTGTTTGCTCTAATTGATGTTTGAACGCAACCATTTCTTGTTTTTGTGGTGCTCTAATTTTTGAATTACTCGTCGGGTTGTATTGCAGCACGTTAATCATAACATTTTTGCCCTTAAACCATTTTGCAAGTTGCCTTATATCTGAGGAACGGTCATTTATACCTGGTAAAAGCAAATACGCAAATACCACTTTTCGATTATGCCTTTGTGAATAGGACAATGCTTGCTTAACAACATCTTCAATAGCGTACATGTGCATATGAGGAATGATACAGTTTCTCGCAGCCTGTGTTGCTGCATGTAAAGATATTGTCAACTGAATTTTTAGATGTTCTTCGCGCAATTTTTTTAATTGATTAACTGGACCAACTGTTGATACGGTAATGCCGTCGGTTGGAAAGTTAAGTCCATTTCTATCTCGAAGAATATGGATTGCTGCAATCAAGTTGTCGTAATTGAATAAAGGTTCTCCCATTCCCATAAAAACGATACGATTTACTTTTTGACGTATCAATATGACCTGCTGCACAATTTCAGACGGTGTTAGATTACGAACAAAACCATTGCGTCCGGACTCACAAAAAATACAGCCAACAGAACAACCAACTTGCGTACTTACGCAAACAGTCCCACCATCTCGCCGTTTAATAAAAACCGTTTCGATATACCTGTTGTCTTTCAATTCATAAACATACTTTTCAGTATCGCTACTTTTATAGACTTTTTTTGTTGATATTGATAGATTTTTTTTGTGAAATGGCTGTTTATACAATTCCGTATATAAGGCTCTTGCTTTATCCTCTCCAATTACTTCCGACATTTCTTTGTAAGTAAATCCGTATGGGTCATTCAATATTTCCGTAGGTGTACTTTTAGGTAAGTGTTTCATTTAATATCCTTCCTTTTCAAAATTAAAAAGTTTGTTTTTCAGAGTTTTTGATTATGATTTCTAATTTTTCAACATCAACGATATGTGTTAATTTACATTTAGGGCAGAAAAGAGGAAAATTTCTTAATACCGTATTATAAAATACTTGAACCCTCGTCTTTCCGTTACAAATTGGACATTTTATCCAATATTTTTCAAGCATAATATTTCTCCTTTTGCGCAAAAAAATACAGGTCAATTCTCAACATGAGCATTGACCTGCATTTATACATATAACACTACAACAAAATTAAGGCATAGTTTTTATACTATGTCTATACATCGTTAGTTTTGTTGTATAGCATACGCAAAATAAGCATGACAAAAAAGCCCATATTGAAAATGGGAAAAATCTTTTTTGATTTCAATGCTTATCGAATACGCATGCTATGTAACATAAACATTTCCCCCTTTTAATAATACTATACAAAAAAAGCGGCTAGTTGTCAACATATACATATGAATTATTTTGGCTAACTGATAGAACAGTGTAGACATATCCAACAGAAAAGGGGAACAGTAAAATGTAACTGGGTGAATGAATATGGCAAAAAGACCAGTACCAAAATACGACTTCAAGGCTTTTGGAGCAGCGATAAAGGAAGCGCGAACGGACAGGAAAGAGAGCCGCAAGAAAGTATGCGACGAAATGTTTATCTCTCCCCGCTACCTTGCGAATATAGAGAACAACGGGCAGCACCCCAGTTTGCAGATTTTCTTTGAGCTTATGCTCCGTTACAATATATCCGTAGACCAGTTCCTTTCAGACAAACCCGCCGAAAAGAACACACAGCGGCGGCAGCTTGACGCGCTGCTCGACGGGATAAGCGATACGGGGCTTCGGATTGTGACAGCCACCGCAAAAGAGATAGCGGAAGTCGAAAAAGAGGGCGAATGAGAACGTCCCACAAAATTGAATATGGATTTTAGGAAGCGTTGTAATCTTTGCAGATTGCAGCGTTTTTCTTTTGCGTAAGTTTGGCAAAATCAAGGTTTCTTCCGTAGTAGGGATAAAGGGAGAAAGTTTCTTAGCCACAGGCTTGACCCGCTCATCGGCCAGCAGGGCTTCCCACAGGGCCTGGGTCTGTCCGGCAGGCACGTAGAGCTCGAAACCCAGCTCACCGGTGTAGCCGGTGCGGCTCACCAGCAGCTCGCAGCCCTGCCAGGCCTCGCTGCGGAAGCCGAAATAGGGCATGTCGCGCAGGCTGCGGCCCAGCAGGGTCTCCAGCACGTCCACGGCTTCGGGGCCCTGCAGGTCAATCTTGCCGGTCTGCTCCGAGATGTCGGTCAGGGCCACGCCTTCGGGCAGGCGGGCACGCAGGGTGGCGAAGTCCCCGGCGGCGCAGGCGGCATTGACCACCACCATGAAGTCGTCCGGGCCAAAACGGTAGACGATGCAGTCATCCAGCACCGTCCCCTTTTCCGTCAGCAGGAAGCCGTAGCGGCAACGGCCAGGGGCCAGCGTGGCCAGGTTGTGGCTCACGGCAGCGGCCAGCGCCGCATCGGCACCGGCGCCCCGGATGCGGAACTCGCCCATATGGCAGATATCGAACAGACCGGCATGCTGACGGGTATGCTGGTGCTCCACGAGGATGCCCTCATACTGGATGGGCATCAGCCAGCCCGCGAAAGGCGCCATCTTGGCGCCGTGGGCCACATGCCAGTCCGTGAGCGGGGTCTTGAGTTCGGCCACGGTTCCTTCCTCCTTTCCGGCGCGGCTCCGGCCGGATGACGGATGGCACGGTCAGGGCGGGGCCCGACCGGCCTGATGTTAGCGCAGAGAGGTCGCTCCTCCCCGAAGCGTGCGGGACCTGTCCCGGAACGCCCGGAGGGATGGCCTACAACGTCGTGAAAAACTGCTCCATGCGCTGCGGATCGCAATGGGAAAAATATTCCTGCCAGGCCACCCCGTTCAGGGCCCCGGCCAGCGCGTCGCTCCGGCAGCGCACCCCGCGCAGGCGCTCTTCCAGCCCGGCGATGTCCGCGGCGGCGAAAAAGTCCCCGCAGATGCGGCAGTCCCGGACCATGCCGTCCCGCACGTCCAGGCGCCAGTCCACCAGCCCCCAGGGGAAACGTTCGCGCCGCTGCAGGGTGAAGGCCGGCGAGGCGCCGTAATTCCAGTCCCAGCTGCGGTATTTGCGTTCCGCCAGTTCTTCCGCCGCCCGCAGCACCTCCGGCTCCAGGCTCCCCTCCCCGTCGGCGCAGTGGCGCAGCAGCGCGGCCCGCAGGTCTTCCATGCCGCTGCCCGGCGTCCAGAACTCGGAGATGTTGGCCACCCGCGAGCGTACCGAGGCGATGCCCTTGGAGCGGATCTTGTCCGGGTCCACATGCAGGGCCTGCACCAGCTCGCCAAAATCCAGCGATACCAGCAGGGTGCCGTGATGCAGGATGCGTCCCTGCCGCAGGGATTGCGCGCTGCCCGAGATCTTGCGGCCCCCGGCTTCCAGATCGTTGCGTCCGGTAAGGGAGGCCTGCACGCCGAGCTCGGCCAGCGCCGCGCAGACAGGACGCAGGTAGCGCGCGAAGTCCACGGTCTTGCGCCCGTGCGCATTCTCCATGAAGGAAAAATTGAGGTTGCCCAGATCATGATAGACCGCGCCGCCGCCGGTCATGCGGCGCACCACGGGCAGGCCGCGCCGACGGACGAAGTCAGCGTCGATCTCGTCCAGCGTGACCTGATGGCGTCCCACGATGACGCTGGGGGCGTTCTGCCAGAGCAAAAACAGGCCCGGATGATCCGCGGGCAGCCATTGCAGCAGGCATTCTTCAAGAGCGAGATTGAGAGCAGGATCGGTGGAAGAAAGGGAAAGAAACTGCATGGGACGCTCCTGAAAAGACAGCCGACCGGTGCCGGGTCCGGCATAAAAATAGCATAGCTGCAGGGGCCCAACAAGAAATATTTCAGAAAATACTTTGTGAAATATGGCGTGAGGTCGAGCCCATGCCCGTCTGACGGCAAGGGCGGCACAGGCCGCCTCCTGCCATCCCGAGACAGTGCAGGAGCATAACCTGCTGTGAGAAAAAAGGGAACGCCACCTTCCGGCACGCCCGGAAAGATACGCCCATTCCAAAAGGCCGCACACGGAACCGGCCGCAAGGCTGACGCCGCTGTGCCATGTTTGGATGCAGAGGTGAAAGGGAATAATCCTTCTCAGGAAAACGACGTTCGCCAACGCAGTCTCACGCATACTATCCGCATACTGCGTCGATTTTTCCTGTTCATTTTTTGCGATACCAATGCAGGAATAAAGAGAGAACAGGCAAAAAACAGCACTCTATCAGAAGACAGACTGTCATAAAAAATAATTTATGCAATCATGTGAAATGATTTTCTTATAAAATTTTTTTAAATATCTTATAAATTTCATCTATTGATTACAAACATTCATCTGTGATGGCGGGTACATCTTCGCGCCATCAGCCCCGTTTGCCCCTGCGGCCCGGCCATGGCAGGGCCCGATCCGCTCCTTCCGCAGCCGGGGATGGAGCAAGGGCACAAAAAAAGCGGGGAAGAGGCACAAGTCCTCTTCCCCGCCATGCGGACGCTTCGTCCTGCGGCCTAGTGGCAGCGGATGCCCGTCAGCAGATGGGCCATCTTTTCCTTCTTGGTACGCAGGTAGGATTCGTTTTCGGGGCAGGCTTCGATCTCGATGGGCACGCGTTCCACGATCTCCATGCCGTAACCGGACAGACCCACGATCTTCTTGGGGTTGTTGGTCAGCAGGCGGATCTTGGTGATGCCGAGGTCCACGAGGATCTGGGCGCCGGTGCCGTAGTCGCGCAGGTCATCGGGGAAGCCCAGCTTGCGGTTGGCTTCCACGGTGTCGTAGCCCTCGTCCTGCAGGGCATAAGCGCGGATCTTGTTGGCCAGGCCGATGCCGCGGCCTTCCTGACGCATGTAGAGCAGCACGCCGCGGCCTTCCTTTTCGATCTGGCGCAGGGCGGCGGCCAGCTGGCCACGACAGTCGCAGCGCAGGGAGCCCAGGGCGTCACCGGTGAGGCACTGGCTGTGCACGCGCACCAGCACGGGTTCGGGCGTGGTGATGTCGCCCTTGACCAGGGCCAGATGGGTGCCGGGCTCGCGGTCGCTCTCGTAGGCGTAGACCGTGAAGTCACCGTACAGGCTGGGCAGGTGGGCCTTGGCATCGCATTTGACGGACACCTGGCCGCGACGCATGCGGTAGCAGATGAGGTCGCGCACGGAGGCGATCTTCAGGCCGTGCTCGGCGGCAAAGACTTCCAGGTCGGGCATGCGGGCCATGGTGCCGTCGTCCTTCATGATCTCGCAGATGACGGCGGCGGGCTTGAGACCGGCCAGACGGGCCAGGTCCACGCTGCCTTCGGTCTGGCCGGCGCGGGCCAGCACGCCGTCGGGACGGGCGCGCAGGGGGAAGACGTGACCGGGGGTCACCAGGTCGTCGGGACGGGCGCCGTCGGCCACGGCGGTCTTGATGGTGGTGGCGCGGTCGGCGGCGGAGATGCCGGTGGTGATGCCTTCGCGGGCCTCGATGGACACCGTGAAGTTGGTGCCGAAACGCGAGCCGTTATGTTTGGCCATCAGGGGCAGTTGCAGCTTGTCGGCCATTTCGCCGGACATGGGCAGGCAGATGAGACCACGGCCGAACTTGGCCATGAAATTGATGGCTTCAGGGGTCACGAATTCGGCGGCCATGGTCAGGTCGCCTTCGTTTTCCCTGTCCTCATCGTCCACAAGAATGATCATTTTGCCCTGCCGGATCTCGGCAATGGCTTCTTCAGTGCTGCACAGAGGCATGTCAATTCCTTGGCTTGTGCCGTACGGGACGGCGTTATCTTCGTTTGTGCCTAAAGGTAGGGCCGCTCTGCCGTCCTGTCAACGGGGGACGCGCTTTTGGGCCGGGCCGTGGCCGGGCATGCCCTCCGCAGGGAGCCCGAAGGCGGACAGGGGCATCCGGCGGCCCGGAGCCGTGGCTAGCCCTCGTTGCGGGGCAGATCGCGCAGGGGCTGCCCCAGCAAAAAGGGCAGTTCGGCCTCCGTCAGCGCGCCGCGCTCCACGCAGAGCCTGCGGAAGGCGGCGTCGTAACGCTCCATGGCTGCGGCGGCCTCACGGTCGCCCATGTCCAGCAGGACGAAGTACTGACGCACGTCGCAGGCTTCCTCATGGGCCTGCACCAGTTCCTCCCACAAACGGCGCTGCGCGTCGGGCAGGGGCAGCAGGGCGATGGCCGCCCGGCGGTCCAGGGCCGGGACGTCCCGCAGCAGGGCCTCCAGCGGCCGGGTATCCTCGCAAAACAGCACGCCGCACTGCACGGGACGCCGCTCATAGATGGTACAGCCCGTGCCGGGCGCATAGGCCAGGCACTGCCACGGATGCGGGGCCTTGCCCGTACCGGCCAGTTTGATCATCTCGTTCTCCAGCTGGGCCAGGCCGCCGCCCATGCCGTCCTGCCGGGCCCACTGGCCGCGACGCAGGCAGACGAGCATCTCCGGCTTCAGGGCGCCCGAGGACAGCAGCGGGGCATCGTCCCGCAGCAGGCCGGGCCCGCCCAGTTCACAGCAACGGCCGCAACAGCGGCACACAGGCGCGTTATCCGGCATGGCTGCCTTCCTCATTCTCATGCTCGGCGCGGGCGGCACGGTTGGCCTCGAAACGCTGTCCGAAGCGGCGGGTGAGCCAGCGCGAGAAGTCTTCCATATAAGCGTAATACACGGGCGTGATGTACAGGGTCACCAGCTGGGAGAAGCACAGGCCGCCCACCACCGCCAGGCCCAGGGGACGGCGGGCCTCGGCGCCGGCGCCCATGCCGATGGCGATGGGCAGCGCGCCCATGAGGGCCGCCATGGTGGTCATCATGATGGGACGGAAACGCACATGGCAGCCTTCGGTGATGGCGTCCAGCGGCGTGCGCGAGGGGTCATGGCGCTGGGCTTCCAGAGCGAAGTCCAGCATCATGATGGCGTTCTTCTTCACGATGCCCAGCAGCATGATGACGCCCACGAAGCCGTAGAGGTCCAGCGGCTGGCCGAAGATCCAGAGGGTGAACAGGGCCCCGAAGCCCGCCGACGGCAGGCCGGAAAGGATGGTCAGCGGGTGGATGAAGCTCTCGTAGAGGATGCCCAGCACCAGATAGATGACCACGATGGCCAGCAGGAGCAGCCAGCCCATGCCCTTGAGCGAATCCTGGAAGGCCTGGGCTGTGCCCTGGGACTTGGCGCTCACCGAGTCGGGCAACAGCGGCAGGCTGACGCGTTCCACGGCGGCCACGCCTTCGCTCAGGGCCACGCCGGGACGCAGGTTGTACGAGATGGTCACGGCCGGGAACTGGCCGTCATGGTTCACGGCGATGGGGCCCACGCCGGGGCTCATCCTGGCCACGGTGGACAGAGGCACCAGCTCGCCGCTGGAAGAGCGCACATACAGGCGCGTCAGGGCGTCGGGGTTGCGCTGGAAGTCTTTGCGCACCTCCACGAAGACCGTGTAGTCGTTGGTGGGCGCGTAGATGGTGGAGACTTCGCGCGAGCCGTAGGCCGTCTGCAGGGCCAGCTCGATCTGCCCGGCGCTGATGCCCAGGGCCGAGGCGCGGTTACGGTCGATGGTCACCCGGATCTCGGGGTTCTTGAGCTGGAGGTCGCTGTTGACGTCCTGGATCTCCGGCACCTGGCGCAGGGCGGCCTCCACCTTCTGGGCACATTCGAAGAGCTCCTGCATATTGGTACCGGTGAGGGTGTACTGGTACAGGGCCTTGGTGGAACGCCCGCCAATGTTGATGGCCGGCGGCACGCGCAGGAAGACCTGCATGGCCGGCGAGGTGTTGAGCTCGCGGCGCAGGCGCTGCACCACGGTCTGGATGTCCGGACGCTCGCCGTGGGGCTTGAGGTGGATCATGAGCGTGCCGTTGCTCATGCTCTGGCTGCTGCCCACGATACCCACCACGGAATTGAAACGGTCCACATGCGGGTTGTTGCGCAGCACCTCGTCCAGCTTGTGCTGGGCCTTGACCATGCCTTCAAAGGAGATGCCCTGCTCCGCCTCGGTGGTGGCCACCACAAAGCCCATGTCTTCGCTGGGCAGGAAGCCCTTGGGCACGATGACGCCCAGCCAGCCGGTGGCCAGCAGCAAGAGGAGCGAGAAGATCAGCGTGGTGCGGCGATGCCGCAGCACCACATCCAGGGAGCGGGCGTACTTGTCGGCCAGCCATTCGAAGGCGCGCTCCAGCTTGCCGTAGATGCCCTCATAGCCCACGCGGTGCTTGCTGCCCGAATGGCGCAGGAAGTAGGCGCAGAGCATGGGGGTCAGGGTCAGGGAGACCACGCCCGAGAACAGGATGGCCGTGATGATGACCACGGCGAACTCGTAGAACAGACGGCCCACGATGCCGCCCATGAACAGTACCGGGATGAACACCGCCGCCAGGGAGACGGTCATGGAAAGGATGGTGAAGCCGATCTCGCCCGAGCCGTCATAGGCCGCCGTGAGCGGGTCCTTGCCCATCTCCTGGTGGCGGACGATGTTCTCCAGCATGACGATGGCGTCGTCCACCACAAAGCCCACGGCCAGGGTAAGGGCCATGAGCGACAGGTTGTCCAGGCTGAATCCCATGGCCAGCATCACCGCAAAGGTGGAGATGACCGACATGGGCAGGGCCAGGCTGGGGATGATTTTGGACTTCACGTTACGCAAGAACAGGGAAATGACCAGCCCCACAAGGAAGACCGTCAGTACCAGGGTGAACTTCACCTCGGCCACGGACTCGCGGATGGATTCCGAACGGTCATAGAAGATCTCCAGCTTGACCGAGGGCGGCAGCTGGCGGGCCAGGCCGGGCAGCAGGGTCTTGATGTCGTCCACCACCTGCACGGTGTTGGCGCCGGGCTGGCGTTCCACGGCCAGCATGATACAGGGCTTGCCGTCATCCGCCCAGGAGAGCTGCTTGTCCTGCTCCACGCTGTCCACCACTTCGCCGATGTCCGAAAGGCGCACGGGCGCGCCGTTGCGGTAGGCCGCCACCACATCGCGGAAGGCTTCGGCGTCTTCCAGCTGGCCCGAGGCCTTGATGGCGCTGGCGCGTCGCTCCCCTTCCAGCGAACCCGTGGGCAGCTTGCTGTTGGCATTGCTCACGGCATCGGCCACCTCGTCGATGCCCAGCCCGCGGCTGGCCAGGGCGTCGGGGTCCACACGCACGCGCACGGCATACTTCTTCTGCCCGTAGATGACCACCTGGGCCACCCCTTTGACCATGGAAAGTCGCTGCCCCACCAGGGTATCGGCGTATTCGTTGAGCTCGTACAGCGGCAGGGTGGGAGAGCCCACGCGCAGATAGAGGATGGGATAGTCTGCCGGGTTGACCTTGCGGAAGCTGGGGTCATTGGTCATGTTGGTGGGCAGACGGCGCTGGGCCAGACCGATGGCGGCCTGCACGTCCAGGGCCGCGGCGTCGATATCACGGTCCAGGGCGAACTGGATGGTGATGCGTGTTCGGCCCGTGGCATTGACGGACGAGATGGAGTCGATGCCCGCGATGGTGAAGAATTCCTTTTCCAGCGGCGTGGCCACGGAAGCGGCCATGGTCTCCGGGTCAGCGCCGGAAAGGTCGGCGCTCACCTGGATGGTGGGAAAGTCCACGTTGGGCAACTGGTTGACCGGCAGGTTCACATAACTGGCAGCCCCGAAGAAGAGCATGCCCAGCATGATGAGTGCCGTGGCCACGGGTCGGCGGATAAAAAGGGCAGCGATATTCATCCGCTGCAGCATCCCTGCCCGTCCCGCAGGACACAAGCGGGCGAGCCCCTGGCCCGCCCGCACAAATGTTGCGTCTGCAACGGTATTTTATTTGAGATTCAAGGGGATTATCCCCAAGAAGCAGCTCGGGAATTTTTTCTGTTAAAAACAGCCCGCCTGACGCAGGAAGAGGAAGGCCCCCAGCCCGATGCACAGGGCACCGATGACCTTGCGCAAAAACGGCGCCGACACGCGCTGGGCCATGGCGATGCCGCCCAGCAGGCCCACCACCTGCACGGCGCACAGGGCAGGCAGCAGCATCCAGTCCACATGGCCGCCCATCATGTTGCCCACGCTGCCGGAAAACGAGGTGGCGATCTGGTAGGGCATGGACAGGGCCACGGCATGGATGGGGGAATAGCCCACCAGCACCATCCAGGGGATGGAGGCCACAGGACCGCCCGCACCGGTGAGCCCGGCCATGAAGCCCGTGGCGCCGCCGATGACCGCCCTGCCCTTCCAGCCCAGCCAGAAGGGGCTGCCCTTGCGGCCCGGTTTGGGCGGACGCAGGGTGCAGGCACCGGCAAAAACGATGATGACCGCCAGGATCATGACCAGCGGTCCGGCGTCGATGCGGGCATTGACCAGCGCACCGGGCGCAGCACAGACGAAGCTGCCTAGGGCAAAGGGCACGGCCTCCATAAAACGGTAGTGCCCGTTCTTGTGATAGAGCCATGTCCCCACGAAGCCCGTGCCGATGAAGGAGGCCAGCGCCGTCCCCATGGCCGTGTGCGGCTCCAGACCGCTCATGAGGATGAGCACCGGCGGCACCAGGATGCCGCCCACCCCGGCCAGCCCCACAAGAAAGCCCACCAGCAGACATACCAGCAAAACAACGATCATCACGACCCCCGGATGTGCAAAAATCGATGCGGCACGCTGGCCGCACCTTCTATGCCTTATTCTCCTTTTTGGCCCTGCTGGCAAGATACGGCGCGAATGTTGCGCGGATGCGTCCCCAGCCTTCCCCGAGGCTCAAAATGCGTTGCATCCGTGCATCATAAAAAGGCAATAGATTCTTTTTACTGATAGTTTCCGCGTATCCCCGACAGAGCGCCCGCCCTGCAGGAGAGCACGGCAGGCGCGCCGTCCCGGCAAAGGGCCTCAAAAAAAGCAGGGGGACCCCTGCCTGCATGACTTTGGAAAAGACCGCCCCCTGCCCCGCAGGGCTGCGGCGCGGCAGCCGGATCACTGCCATTCCGGGCCTTCCATGAGCCCGCAGGAACTCATGGCCGTGAACAGCACGATACCCGCAGCCGTGGAAAGATTGATGCTGCGCACGCTGTCCTTGAGCATGGGGATGCGCACCCTGTACGGCGAGCGCTTCAGGATCTCCGGCGGCAGGCCGCGCGTCTCGGGCCCGAAGACCAGGCAGTCGTCCGGCGCGAAGGCGAAGTGCTGCAAAGGCTCCCCGCCCCGGGCCGAGGTCAGCACACAGCGCGGCGGCGTACCGCCGTTCTCCGCCGTGGCCGCGGCCAGCCAGCTGTCCCAGTCCGGCCAGACGTCCATGCGCACATGCGGCCAGTAGTCCAGCCCGGCACGCTTGAGGTAGCGGTCCTCCAGCTTGAAGCCCAGCGGCTCGATGAGGTTGAGGTGGATGCCCGTGGACGCGCACAGACGCGCGATGTTGCCGGTATTGGGCGGGATCTCCGGCTCGAACAGCACGATCTTCATAGGATGGTGTCCCTTGTTTATGACGACGGTAACTAAAGCGTGGCGGGAAGAAGGATCTTGAAGGGGACCACTCCCTCGCGGCAGCGGCCTGCTGCCGCTCCCCCCTGCCCGTCAGCAGCGCAGATGCGTCACAGACAAGGGCGCAGGGATGCGGAGGCGCCCCAAAAACGAAGCCCGTGCCCGCTGGCGACGGCCTTGCAGCCCCCGGCAGCGCGCAGGGGACTCCCCTCCCCCAAAACGAAGAACAGCCGCGGGCCGGACGTCCCGCCTAGCCGGCCGTCCCCACCTGCCCGGTGATGCCCGGCACGGCCTGACAGCGCACGCGCATGTCACGCGAGGCCCGGCCGCTGTCGTCCAGCACGGCGAAGAGGTCTGCTTCCACCACCTCCACCCGGGCACCGGCAGCGTCATGGGCGGCCAGGCGTTCTTCCAGCAGGGCCACGGCACGTTCCTTCACGGTCTCCAGGGTGGCCGCACGCGGCAATTTTTCTTCCAGTTCCAGCGAGGGCACCCGCAGCAGGGCACGGCCGCTGTCGGCATAGACTTCCAGACCGGCGGTGGGCAGGGTCAGGGCCGCGCCCACGGCATTGGCCACCGGCGCATGGGGCGGACAGTCCACGGGCAGG
>OGNB01001150.1_pt1 | contig 16045 bp, 17 predicted proteins | sample 1573301 | NCBI WGS metagenome assembly OGNB01 (sample SAMEA2581914, study PRJEB24529) | metagenome | biome: Human gut stool | place: China | collected 2011
TGGAAGAAATCAGGCGGGCGTGGTGTCGTTTTTATTGGAAACCGAGGACGCGGAGCAAACTGCGGCAAGGCTTTCATCGCAGGGCTTCTCGCTTCGGGCGGGGCTCCACTGCGCGCCGCTGGCGCACGAGTCTGCCGGGACGCTTTCTTCCGGCACGGTTCGTGCAAGCTTCTCTGTTTTCAACACCGCGCGCGAGGTGCGCGCATTGGCGCAGAGCCTGATTTCGTAAACGGTTCCATTTTTTCCGCGCCGCCCCTTGCTATTGACGCTCATTTGGAGTATAATCACAATAATTATAAGTATCAGCAGGAGTGGCGTCTATGACCGCGATACGCACCTTTTTTCAGGAATTCTGGAACCGCATCCCCCAGATTGGGGTTAATGATATTATTGATATTCTGATTGTTGCATTTCTGTTCTACACCGTTATGCGCCTGATCCGCTCGACGAGCGCGGCGCGCGTTGCAAGAAGCATTCTGCTTTTGCTGGTGGTGACGGGTCTGACGGAGATCTTCAAGCTCTACACGCTCAACTGGATCTTGAGCAAAATTCTGGAGATCGGCGTCATTGCGCTCGTCATCATGTTCCAGCCGGAGCTGCGGCGGATGCTCGAGCGCTTTGGCGGCAGATTCTTCACGAACCTCATCAGCAGCGGCGGCGTGGCCTCGCCTGAGCAGCAGGCGATTGAGGCGACCGTCGCGGCCTGCGAGGTCATGTCGAAGGAGAAGGTCGGCGCGCTCCTGATCTTTGAGCGCAGCATGCCGCTGGACGAATATTTCAAGACCGGCACGATCGTCGACGCGAAGGTCTCGGACCAGCTGCTGCGGAACCTGTTTTTCAAGAACTCTCCGCTGCATGACGGCGCGGTCATCGTCCGCGGGAGCAGAGTTGCGGCGGCGGGCTGTGTGATGCCGCTGACGGAAAATACGCACCTTCCGAGCGATATCGGTACGCGCCACCGCGCGGGCATCGGCTCGAGCGAGGTATCGGACGCGGTGGTCGTCATCGTCTCCGAGGAGACGGGCACGATTTCGGTCGCCATCGGCGGCATGCTTAAGCGGCACCTGGCGCCGAAGACGCTCGAAAAGCTCCTGGTGAGCGAGTTGATTTCGGAGCCGGAGCAGAAAAATAGTACGCTGAAGACCTGGCTCTCCGGCCATTTCAAAACGAGGCAGGAAAAACATGAAAAGAAGTAAGCTTATTACCATGGGTATCTCCCTGCTTGCGGCAATCTGTCTGTGGGCATATGTCGTGACGGTTGTGAATCCGGACGGCGACACCATCATCTCCGGGATCCCCGTCACATTTTCCGGGCAGGAGGTGCTGCGCGAGGACCAGGGACTCATCATCAAGGGCGACTATGACGATATGGTGAGCGTGCATTTTTACGGAAAAAATACCGACCTCAAGAAATTGGAGCAGTATAAGGACGAAATTACCGCGGTGGTGGACGTGTCGAAGGTCCGCAGCGTGAAGGAATATCAGCTCAGCTATCAGCTCACGCTTCCGAACGCCGTGCAGGCCTCCGCCGTGCAGGTCACCGATCGGAACCCGTCGGTCGTTACCATTCAGGTCGAAAAGCTGGCAAGGCGCGAAATCGAGGTGCGCGGCGATTTCTCCGGTGTGGAGATCGCGGAAGGATACCTTCTGGAGTCGACGAGCTTCGACTACGATACCGTGACGGTCGAAGGGCCGGAATCCGTGGTGTCGACCATCTCATGCGCGCAGATCGTCATGAACCGGACGAACGTCGATAAGAATATCACCGAGAGCGTCGACTATACGCTCGTTGATGCGGACGGAAACGCTGTCGATATGAGCGATCTCACAACGGATGTGGATTCTATTGAGGTTGAACTCGACGTGGTCAAATACAAGGAGGTTCCGCTCACGGTCAACTTCATTGACGGCGGCGGCGCAACGGGTGCGGATGCAAGCGTCGACATTGACCCGGCTTCCATCACGCTTGCTGGCGACGCGACGGTGCTTGACAGCGTGAATACGATCGTTCTCGGAAACGTCGACCTCGGCGCGACGGAAAATAACGCGGTTTTGTCGTTTGATATCAAGATTCCGAACGACGCAAAGAATGTTTCTGGCGAGGAGACGGCAACTGTGACCATCAAAATCCGCAACAAGAAGACCCGCGTCATCGGCGCGACGAATATCGCCTTCATCAACACGCCGGACGGCTTCAATGCCAAGAGCATCACGCAGCTTGTGCAGACGACAGTGCGCGCGTCGGCGACGGATATCGATACCATCGCGGCCAACAACCTGCGCGTGGTGGCGGATTTGTCCGAGTATACGCAGGCGGGCACATATCAGGTGCCTGTGACCATTTACATTGACGGCTACCCCGACGCGGGCGTGATCGGCGACGATTACAAGATCGTCGTGGTGCTCGAAGCGGTCGAATGACGAAAGCTGAAAGAGACTGAAATTCTGAACTGGAGATGTTACCGTGATTAAAAGCATGACCGGCTATGGAAGAGCCGTACAGACCTTTGAAAACCGCGAGATTACCGTGGAGATCCGCTCGGTCAACAACCGCTATCTCGATTGCAGCGTCAAGCTGCCGCGCGTGTTCGGCTTTGCCGAGGATAGCGTGAAGGCGAAGGTCAAGGAAGAAATTTCGCGCGGCAAGGTGGACGTGTTCATCAGTGTGAACGTTACCGCCGGAAGTGACATGAAAATCTCGCTCAACCGCCCGGTGCTCGAAGGGTATCTGACCGCGATGAAGACGATTGCGGCCGACTACGAGGTCAAGGACGACATTTCTGTCTCCAGCCTCACGCGCTTTTCCGACATTTTTGTCGTCGAGAAGCAAGAGGAGGACGAGCAGCAGGCAACGCAGGAGATCCTGACGGTCGTTTCACAGGCACTTGAGAAATATGCCGCCATGCGCACGGCAGAAGGTGTGGCGCTGGAAGCTGACCTCAGAAGCCGCGCGAAAACAGTGCTTAGCCTCGTCGAAAAAGTCGAGGCCAGAAGCCCGGTGACGCTCGCGGAATACAGAGCCCGGCTGACGCAAAAAATGCAGGAGGTCCTTCAGAACACGAACATCGACGAGGGGCGCATTTTGCAGGAGGCTGCCATCTATGCGGACAAGATTGCCGTCGACGAGGAAACGGTTCGCTTGAGAAGCCATCTTGCGCAGCTGGACGCCATGCTGACGGCCGGCGGCGCGATCGGAAGGAAGCTTGACTTCCTGCTTCAGGAGTTTAACCGCGAGGCCAACACGATCGGCTCGAAGGGGAACGACCTTGAGCAGGCGAGAACGGTCGTTGAGATCAAGGCGGAGCTTGAGAAGATCCGCGAACAGACGCAGAACATTGAGTGACGGAGGCGCGCCATGAAGCTTATCAGCATCGGCTTTGGAAGCACGGTCTGCGCCGAGCGGATTTTAGCGGTCATCGCGCCGGAGTCCGCACCCATCAAGCGGCTCATTCAGGAGGCGCGCGAGCGGGGAATGCTCATTGACGCGTCGTTCGGAAGAAAAACAAAATCGGTTCTGCTGATGGACACCGACCATGTCATCCTCGCGTCCGTCTCGCCGGAGATTTTGTCCGCGCGGATGGAGGAGAAACCGGAACCGGAGGAGATGGATCGATGAAGGGAAAACTGTTCGTGGTTTCCGGCCCGTCCGGCGTCGGGAAAAATACGCTGCTGAACGCCGTCATTGACAGGAGCGAGAACGTGCGGTATTCTGTATCGGCGACCTCCCGCCCCATTCGCCCCGGCGAGGTCGACGGCAAGAGCTACTATTTTGTCACGCGCGAGCGATTTGAAGCGCTCATTGCCGACGACGCGCTGCTCGAATACGCCGAGTACGTCGGAAACTATTACGGTACGCCGCTTGCACCGATTCGAGAAGCAATCGCCAACGGCATTGACGTTGTGATGGACGTGGAGGTCGTGGGCGCGCTGAAAATCAAAAAGCGTCTGCCGGAGGAGGCGGTACTCGTATTTGTGACCGCGCCGTCCTTTGATATCATCCGCAAGCGTCTGGTCCATCGCGGCGACGTTGCGCCCGGGCTCATGGAAGAGCGATTGGAGCGCGCGCGCTGGGAATGCAGTCAGGCGGAACAGTATGATTACATCGTCATCAACGACGATCTGCAAAAGGCCAGCGAGGAGATCTGCGCCATTATGCTGGCGGAAAAATGTAAAACCATGGAGCGCATCCATTTGATCAAGGAGGAACTAACATGCTCTACCCCGCAATGAGCGAACTGCTCAAACATGTCGAAAGCCGCTATCTTCTGGTGAACGTTGTGGCGCACCGCGCCCGGCAGCTTTCCATTGAATCGGAACTGACCCACGAGCCGCTGACGGACAAGCCCGTAACTATCGCCATCAACGAGGTGGCAAGAGGCGAGTTGACCGCGACGCTCAAGGAAAAATACCGTAAATAATACTTGGCTGCAAAGGCGCAGGCACTGGCCTACGCCTTCGCGCTTGTTTTTGGGAAAGGCAGGGGAAGACGATGATTGCACAGGTGGCCGTGAGCTGCGCGGTATATGCCATCGATCAGCCGTATTCCTACTGCGTTCCCGAAAATATGGCGCTTCTGCCCGGTATGCGGGTGGTCGTTCCGTTCGGAAGAGCCAACCGCCGGACGGAGGCCATCGTTCTGACTATCACGACCGGCAGCGAGGAAACGCTCAAGGCTATCTCGCAGGTGCTGGACGAGGCCCCTGTCATGGACGACGAGCAGCTGCGGCTGGCAGCCTTTGTCCGCGAGCGGTATTTTTGTACGTACTATGATGCGGTAAAGGCGATTCTCCCCGCCGGGCTCTGGTTCCGGCAGGAGAAGGTTTACCGGATTCGCGAAGCTGCTTCCGACTGCGTGAGCCTGCTTCAGGGCAAGCAGACGGAGATGGTGCTGATGGCGCTTTTGGAGGATCTTGGCGGCAGCGCGCCGGAAGGAGCGCTTCTTTCGCAGATGGAGGACCGCGCGGCGGCGGAGGCGGCCATTTCGTGGCTGCTTTCCAAAAAAATCATTGAAAACGACCTCGAGCTTTCGCAGAAGCGCACGGGCCGGAAACAGAAATTTGCCGCAATAGCCGCGCCGGAGGAGGCAGCCCGGTACGCAGAAAAGAAAAAGCGCACTGCGCCGGTACAGGCGGCAGTTCTCGAGCTTCTTGGCGCGGCGGGAGAGTCCTCCTGCCGGGAGCTGACGGAGCTTACAGGCGCGTCGTCTTCTACCTTCACGAGACTTCAGAAGCTCGGCCTCATCACACTCTGGGAGCAGGAGTCCCAGCCGGAGCTTCTTCGCCCCGCGCAGGAGTCTGCTGCGCCGCCGGTTTTAAATGACGAGCAGCAGATGGTTTTTGACGGGCTTTTTTCGCAGATGCACGCGGAAAAGCCGGGGGCGGCGCTTCTTTACGGCGTGACCGGCAGCGGAAAAACCGCCGTCTATATCAGCCTCATTTATGAGGCGCTGCGGGAAGGGAAGGGCGCGATTTTGCTCGTGCCGGAGATTTCCCTCACGCCGCAGCTGCTCGGAAGGCTCGCGGCGCATTTTGGCGAGAAGGTCGCCGTGCTCCATTCGAGCCTTCGCATCGCAGAGCGCTTTGCGCAGTGGCGCAGGATTCGAGACGGCGAAGCTCGCGTCGTTGTCGGTACGCGCTCGGCCGTTTTTGCACCTGTCCGAAACCTGGGACTTTTGATTCTCGATGAGGAGCAGGAGCACACCTATAAATCTGAAAATTCTCCCCGCTACCACGCAAGAGAAATCGCCCTCTACCGGGGCGCGAAAGCGGGCGCGCTTGTGCTGCTCGGATCGGCCACGCCGTCGGTTGAGAGCATGTACAAGGCAAAACACGGGGATTATACCCTATATACGCTCAAAAAGCGCTACAATGAAAAGAACCTGCCGCAGGCGCAGATCGTCGATCTCAAGCAGGAAATCCGGCAGGGAAACGCGACGTCCATCAGCCTGCCGCTGGAGGAAAAGCTGCGCGACAATATCATCGCCGGCCGGCAGTCGATCCTCTTTCTCAACCGGCGGGGGAACTCCAGATATCTTGTCTGTGTCGAGTGCGGCGATGTGCCGACGTGCCTGAGGTGCAGCGTGCACCTGACGTATCACTCCGTCACGCAGCGCCTGATTTGCCACTACTGCGGCTACTCCGAACCGGCGCGCGCGCGCTGCCCAAAGTGCGGGGGCGCACTCAAAGCCGTCGGAAGCGGGACGCAGAAGATTGAGCAGGAGCTTCGCTGGATGTTCCCGGACACGGAGATTTTGCGCATGGACGCAGACACGGTGACGGCCAGCAACAGCCACGAGCAGATGCTCAAACGCTTCGAGGAGGAGAAAATTCCGATCCTGCTTGGGACGCAGATGGTGACCAAGGGACTCGATTTTGAAAACGTGACGCTTGTCGGCGTGCTGGACGCGGATATGAGCTTATATGTGAGCAATTACCGCGCGGCGGAGACGACGTTCAGCCTGATCACGCAGGTGGTCGGCCGGGCGGGCCGCGGCGAGCAGGCGGGGACGGCGATGGTGCAGACCATGACGCCGGAGCATCCCGTCATTAAACTCGCGGCCAGACAGGACTACGACGCGTTTTACGAGATGGAGATCGCCATCCGGGAGCTTCACCACTGCCCGCCGTTTTTAGACTTGTTTTTCATCACCTTTACAGGGCTCTACGAGGACCAGGTCGTCCAGGCGGCAAAGCGGTTTCGTGACAACCTTCGCACGCAGCTGAAAACGCCGCCCTATGCGAGCTTTCCCGCGACGCTTCTTGGCCCCGCACCCTGCGCTGTGGCGAAAATCAATTATACGTACCGCTACCGGCTGACGCTGGCGGTGAAAAATGCGAAACCGCTGCGGCAGCTGCTGGATTCGGGCCTGCGCGCGTTTGCAAAGGAAAAACAAAATCGCGGCGTCAATGCGTACGCCGACGTGAATTCATACGATTGAGGGGATATTTTATGGCACTTCGCAACATTGTCACGGTCGGAGACCCGGTGCTCACCAAGGTCTGCCGCCCGGTTACCAAATTTGACGACCGCCTTTCGCAGCTGATCGACGATATGATCGAAACGCTCCACGACGCGAACGGCGCGGGGCTGGCCGCTCCGCAGATTGGCGTACTGCGCCGCGTGGTGATCGTGAACACCGAGGGCGAGGACTGGGAGCTTGTGAACCCCGAGATCGTCGAGGTCAGCGAGGAAGAGCAGACCGGCATTGAAGGGTGCCTCAGCCTTCCCGGCAAGTGGGGCCTTGTGAGCAGACCTGAGTACGCGAAGGTCCGCGCGCAGGACCGGCACGGCGACTGGTACGAATACGAAGGAGAAGACCTGACGGCCCGCTGCTTTTTGCATGAGATCGACCATCTGGACGGACACATGTACACCGAGTTTGCCGAAAAGATGCTCACGCCCGAGGAGCTTGAGGAGCTTCTCAAGGAGCAGGAGGACGCGGCGGAAGACGAGGACGCGGAAGTATGAAAATTGTCTATATGGGTACGCCCGAGATCGCGAAGGTGTGCCTCGAAAAGCTCTATACGGAAGGCTTTGACATTGCGGCGGTTTATACAAAGCCGGACACGCCCAAGAACCGCGGTATGAAGCTCATTGCGTCCGAAGTAAAAGCTTACGCGCAGTCGGTGGGCCTGCCGGTCTATCAGCCGGAAACGTTCCGGGACGATGCAGTGGTAGAGGAGCTCAAGGGGCTTGCGCCCGACCTCATCATCGTTGTGGCCTACGGAAAAATCCTTCCCCAGCGGGTGTTGGATATTCCGAAGTTCGGCTGCATCAACATGCATGCGAGCATTTTGCCGTCTCTTCGGGGTGCGGGGCCAGTGCAGTGGTCGATCCTCAATCACTGCGACGAGACGGGCGTGACGGCGATGTATTTGTCTTCCGGAATGGACGAGGGCGATATCATCGAGATTCGGAAAACTCCCATTGAGCCGATGGAGACGACGAGCGAGCTGATGGCGCGCCTTTCCCATATCGCGGCAAGTCTTGCCTGCGACACTGCGCGCGCGATCGAAGCCGGAACTGCGACAAGAACGCCACAGGACAGCGCGAAGGCGACCTACGCGCCGATGCTCTCGAAGGCTATGAGCCCGATTGACTGGAGCGAAAGCGCAAGATTTGTCATCGATCACGTGCGCGGCCTCATCCCCTGGCCGGTCGCAACGAGCGAAATTGACGGCAAAACGTTTAAGATTTTCCGTGTCGAGAAAACCGGAAAGAAAACCGATAAAGCCCCGGGAACGCTTCTGGCGCTTACAAAGCAGGGCCTCGAGATTGCCTGCGGCGGGGGAGACGTGCTCGTCATCACCGAGCTTCAGGCCGAGGGCGGCAAGCGCATGGCGGCCAGCGCCTACTTTAACGGCCACCCGATCAAACTATAAATGGACGCGCCTTTGCGTCCGAAAGGAAGCATATGAGCGCTAGAACAACAGCTCTCTGCGTGCTGATTGCCGTTAGGCGGCAGGGTGCGTGGTCAGACGGGATTTTAAAGGAATATGTGCAGCGCGACCGGCTCGAGCGGCGCGACGCGGCGCTGGCAGCTGCGCTTACCTACGGCGTGATGCAGAACCGGATGCTGCTGGATCATTATCTGGAGCAGGTTGTGTCTGGCGGACTTTCGCGCTTGCAGCCTGCGATGCTGGACATTCTGCGCCTTGGCGCGTATCAGATTCTGCTGCTGGACAAAATCCCGGATTCTGCGGCGGTCAACGAGGCCGTCGAGCAAACGAAGCGGTACGTGAACCAGAAGGCTGCGGGAATGACAAACGGGGCGCTGCGCGCGCTGTCGCGAAAAAAGGGGAGCCTCAACGAGCCCCGGGACCTCGCGACAAAATACAGCCACCCGCAGGCGCTTGTCGAGCTCTTGATGCAAAGCGTCGGGGAGAATCAGATCGAACCCTTCTTGCGGGCGGACAACGAGCCCGCGCCGACGTGCTTGCAGATAAATCCGCTGTTATCGAACCCTGACGAGGTCGAGCGGGCGCTTACGGAGCAGGATATCTTATTCCGGAAGCACCCATGGCTTCCCGGCTGCTATCTGGTGACGGGAACGGGGAACCTCGCAAGGCTCGATCTGTTCGCCTCCGGCAAGGTCTATGTGCAGGATGCGTCTGCGAAGCTCGCGGCGATGGCGGCGGGGGTCAGGCCGGGGATGCGCGTTCTGGATACCTGCGCCGCCCCGGGCGGCAAGAGCTTCGCGCTCGCGATGGAAATGAAAAACGAGGGAAGCGTTACCTCGTGCGATATTCACGCGCACAAAATCTCCCTCATCGAAAAGGGCGCGGCGCGGCTCGGCATTTCGATCATCACCGCCCGCGAGGCGGACGCCTCAAAATTTCAGGAGGAATTCAAAGACGGCTTCGATGTGGTTGTTGCCGACGTTCCGTGCTCGGGGCTCGGCGTGATTCGCAAAAAGCCGGATATCCGATATAAGGACCTTGCGCCGACCGAGCGTCTGCCCGCAGTGCAGGCGGCGATTTTGGAAAACGTGAGCCGGTATGTAAGGCCCGGCGGCGCACTTTTGTACAGCACGTGCACGGTTTTACGGCGGGAAAATGAGGATGTGGCAAACGCATTTCTGGCGCGTCATCCGGCGTTCCATCTGGAAGCGTTTACGGTTCCGGATGGATTGGACGGACAGAACGGCGGCATGCTGACACTTTACCCGCACGTACATGAAGCCGATGGCTTTTTCATCTGCAAGCTGAGGAAGAACAAATGAAAGAAGATCTCAAATCGATGACCCTTGCCGAGATGGAGGCGGCGTTTGCGGCACTTGGCGAGCCAAAGTTCCGGGCAAAGCAGGTTTTTGTCTGGCTCCATAAGGGCGCGAGAAGCTTTGACGAGATGACAAATCTCTCAAAGTCCCTTCGCGCGAAGCTCGATAGCCTCTATGATATCACCGCGCCGGAGGTGGCGCGCAAGCAGGTCTCCAAAAAGGACGGCACGATCAAGTACCTCTGGCGGCTGTCAGATGGCAACTGCGTCGAGTCCGTCGTCATGCAGTATCACCACGGAAACACGGTCTGCATCTCCTCGGAGGTTGGCTGCCTGATGGGCTGCAAATTCTGCGCGTCGACGCTGGGCGGCCTTGTGCGAAGGCTCAGACCCTCGGAGCTTTTAGATCAGGTGCTGTTCAGTCAGATCGATTCCGGACTTCCTATTTCCAATATCGTGCTCATGGGCATCGGCGAGCCGCTGGATAACTTCGATGCGGTCATGCGCTTTCTGGAGCTTGTCAACAGCCCGGACGGGATGAACATCGGCATGCGGCACATCAGCCTTTCTACATGCGGCCTTGTCGATAAGATCAAGCTGCTTGCCGAAAAAAAGCTCCAGCTGACGCTTTCCGTTTCGCTTCACTCGCCGGACAACGAGTCGCGCAATAAGATCATGCCGATAAACCGCCGTTGGAATGTCGAAGAGGTACTGGCCGCGTGTAAGGAGTATTACGAAATTACCGGCCGGCGGGTGTCCTTTGAGTACACAATGATCTCCGGTGTGAGCGACAGCCCCGAACAGGCGGAGCTTTTAGCAAAAAAGCTCTCCGGCATGGGCGCGCATGTGAACATGATTCCGCTCAACGACGTGGAGGAAACGGGGCTCCACACGAGCTCCCGCGAGGCCATTGCGCGCTTCCAGAGCATTTTGCAGTCGCACGGCATTACCGCGACGGTGCGCCGGACGCTTGGCAGCGACATTGACGCGTCCTGCGGTCAGCTGCGCCGGAAATTTGAAAAAAACGACCACAAGGGAGCTACTGATTCTGCCGATTGAACCAGAGCTTCCGGAAACATAGAAAGGGGACGATACCATGCAGCTTTGGGGACTGACCGATCCCGGCAATCTGCGCGAACAGAATCAGGATTCCTACGCCATGCTCTCATTTTCGAGAGATCGTTCCCTGATGATCGTCTGCGACGGCATGGGCGGGGCAAAGTCCGGCAATGTGGCAAGCTCGCTGGCGGTCGACGTATTCACCGACGAGGTGCGCCGCTGCCAGAAATCGGGACTTACACCCGAGCGCGCGGCGGAAATTCTGCGGGGCGCTCTGGAGCTTGCTAATAAGGCAGTCTATGAGCAGGCGCAGCTGAGCGACGATTTTTCCGGCATGGGCACGACGCTTGTCGCAGCGCTGATCTTAAAGGATACCGCCGTCATTATTAACGTCGGAGACAGCCGAGCGTATCTTTTTACGTCCGACGGCGTGCAGCTGCTCACCATCGACCACTCGATCGTGGAGTATATGGTGCAGCGCGGCGAGCTGACACAGGAGCAGGCCAAGAACCACCCGGGAAAGAACGTCATCACCAGAGCTGTGGGCACCGAGCCTTCGGTCGAGGGCGATATTTATATCCAGAAGCTGCATCGCGACGACTGCCTGCTTCTATGCTCCGATGGGCTGTCGAACGTCATGGCCGATCAGGAGATGCTCTTTGAGGTTGCGCACGGCGTGCGCAAGAGCGATTGCTGCCAGAGACTTCTGCGCATCGCAAAAAACCGCGGCGCACCGGACAATGTGACGGTCGCGATGGCGCTTGTTTAGGGAAGGAGCAGTCTTATGGATCAATACATAGGAACGCTGTTGGACAATCGATATGAAATTCTCGAGGTCATCGGGACAGGCGGCATGGCCGTTGTGTATAAGGCCAGATGCAACCGCCTCAACCGCCTCGTTGCCATTAAGGTTTTAAAGCAGGAGCTCTCGCAGGACGAGGAGTTCCGCCGCCGATTCCATGCCGAGTCGCAGGCCGTCGCGATGCTCTCGCACCCGAATATTGTGAGCGTTTACGATGTGTCGCACTCGAATAACCTCGATTATATTGTTATGGAGCTCATCGAGGGCATTACGCTCAAGCAGTATCTCGAGCAAAAGGGCAGGCTCAACTGGAGAGAAGCCCTGCATTTTTCCACGCAGATCGCAAAAGCGCTCGAGCACGCGCACTCCCGGGGCATCATCCACCGCGACATCAAGCCGCACAATATCATGATTCTGAAAGACGGCAGCGTCAAGGTCGCGGACTTCGGCATTGCCCGCATCTCCTCCGCGCAGAATACGCTCACGCGCGAGGCGCTGGGGTCAGTGCACTATATTTCCCCCGAGCAGGCCAAGGGCGGCAAGGTCGATTACCGGTCCGACCTATACTCTCTTGGCGTCGTGATGTACGAAATGCTGACTGGCCGGCCGCCCTTCGACGGCGACACCCCGGTTTCCGTTGCCATCCAGCACATCAACGCCAAGCCCGTCATGCCGCGTGAACTGAACCCCGATATCCCTGAGGGCTTCGAGCAGATCACGATGCACGCCATGGCGGCGGATATCTCCAAGCGCTACCCGTCGGCGACGAGAATGCTTGCGGACCTTGAAATTTTCCGCAAGAACCCGAATGTGGTCTTCGATTTTACCGACGATCAGGACGCATTCGACGTTGAGCGGCTCATCAACGACCCCAATTATCTTCCGGAGTCTTTGCCGCGCCGCGAGCGAAAGCAGCCGTCGAGAGTTTTCATCCCGCAGCGAAAGCAGCCGCCCGCGCAGCCCGCGCCGAGTCAGAATCCAAAAAAAGGTGCGAACGTCGCGCTCACGGCGGGCATTGTATGCATTGTGCTGGCGGTGCTCGGCATCGGATATTTCCTGTATTCCTACTTCTTCTCCGACCTTTTCAGCCGGACGGAGGAGGTGCAGGTGCCGCAGCTTGTGGGGCAGTACTTTGAAAATTTCGACGAGAGCCAGTACCCGGATCTGACCTTTGAGGTCACCGATTGGCGCGCGAGCGATGCGTATGAAAGCGGCTATGTCATTGAGCAGAGCGTGGATGCGGGCACGATGGTCAAGGTCGGCTCAAAGATCGAGCTGACGCTTTCGTCCGGCATTGAGACGAACAACATGCAGAACCTTGTGAATATGCCGCTGGAAAACGCGCTGGATTACCTGAATTCTCTTTCCATGACGCTGGACATTTCTGTCGACTATCAGGAAAGCGACGTGTATACCGCGGGCTATATCATAAGGACTGTCCCCGAGCGGGGTGAGCCGCTTTCGGACGGGCAGAGCGTGACGCTCGTTGTAAGTACCGGCGTTCCGGTGGAGCTCGTGAAGGTACCGTCGTTAATCGGCAGCGACGTGGACGACGCGATCACGATGATCAAGGAGGCAGGGCTCGGTGACGGTATGATCAAGTATGTTGACAGCGACCTCCCCGAAGGCACGGTCACATTCCAGTCCATCGACGCCGAGACCGAGGTCAAGGCCGGAACGGTCATCAATCTGCAGGCCTCCAAGGGGCCCGAAGAGGCGCAGGAGCCGCTCATCCGCACGCTCTCGCAGGACGCGGTGGTGGAGCAGGGCGAAAAGCTTACCCTGCAGGTGAAGGCTGAGGTTTCGGACGACGGCGAGCTCACGTACGCATGGTACGTATCGGACTCCGGAAACGTCGCGGACGCGGAGCTTGTCTCCCGCAGCGGCAAGGACAACACAACCTGCGAGGTCGACACCGAAAAGGCCGGCGTGTGGTACTATTTCTGTAAGATCGTCAACACGCTCGGAGAAAGCCACACCTCCGCCAACACGCAGATGATCCGCGTGGAGGTGACGAAGAAGCAGGAGCCGGTCAGAGCGGAAATTTCCGTGCGCATGCCGTCTTCGAGCGGGACATATGAGGTGCTCGTGAAGGTGGGCGGCGAGACGCAGATCGAAGCGTTTACGGTCGATATGGCTGAGCAGTCCAGCCGGTCGATCCACCTGACAGTCGAGGGAACCGGCACACAGACGGTCGACGTGTATCTTGACGGAGTGCTCTATGAAACGATGGAACTGGATTTTGACGCATTGGCAGAATGATGAACGATAGAATTATCAAAGCGCTCAGCGGATTTTATTATGTGCAGACGGAAGACGGCGTCGTCGAATGCCGCGCGCGCGGCAAGTTCCGGAAAGAGGGTGTTTCGCCGCTCGTCGGCGACTTTGTGACGATCTCAAGAAGCGGAAAAAGCGGCACGGTGGAGGAAATTCTCCCCCGGAAAAACAGCTTCATCCGCCCGGCAGTCGCGAATGTCGATCTTCTGGTGCTGCTGGCCTCGTGCGCGATTCCGCAGACAGAGCCGTTTCTCATCGACCGGGTGCTGGCCATCGCGGGGCAGCAGGGCGTCGAGCCGCTCATCTGCGTGAACAAGAACGATCTCGAGCCCGGAGAGGGGCTTGCCGGAATTTACCGGCGCGCGGGCTTCCGCGTTGTCGTGACGAGCGCGGAAACAGGCGAGGGGATCGACGAGCTGCGCGCGGCCATCTCCGGCAAGCTCTCGGCGTTTACGGGAAACTCCGGCGTTGGAAAATCAAGCATTTTGAACGCGCTTTGCCCGGAGTTAAAGCTGCCTGTCGGCGAGGTATCCGAGAAGCTCGGCCGAGGGCGGCACACGACAAGGCACATCGAGCTCTACTGCCTCGGAAACGGCACGTTTGTCGCCGACACGCCCGGCTTTTCCTCGTTCGATACCGAGCGGATGGACCTGGTTTTAAAAGACCAGCTCCAGTATGCGTTCTCAGACTTTGCGCCGTATCTCGGCAAGTGCCAGTTCCAGGACTGCGCGCATTTGAAAGAACCGGGCTGCGCCGTACGTGCCGCGCTGGAACGGGGCGAGATCGAGCCGACAAGGTATGAAAGCTACAAGCGGCTCTACGAGATGGCAAAAGAGATCAAGCCATGGGAGCTGAAATAGGAGGGAATTCTATGTATCTGCAAGCCGTTGTCTGGACGGTGCTGGCGTGGTTTGCCGGGCTAATTCTGGACGCGAATCTAAGCATACAGCCGGCGGGCTTTCTATGCCTGCGCGTGTTGCTTCCGATGCTTTCTATGGGGCTTTGTATTCTGCGTGAGATTCGGCGAAACGGACAAAAGTGAATTAGTGCAAAGCGCCCGCAGAGGTTTCTCTGCGGGCGTTTTCTATGCGCAAATTTCTGTAAAATCGGAGGCACAGCGCGGACACATCATGCGTAGACTGACAAAGAGGTGATTTGTATGTGTCCTCGGACGGAAAAGCTGCGGATATTTCTGCTGGGACTCGGGCTTGGGCTTCTTTTATCGTTTGTCATCTGCGCGTGGGTCTGGAAGCTGCTGCTGGCGGCGGGACTGATCGCCATTGCGCTTCTGATGGACAGCTGCTAGAAAAGTTTGCATATCCTTGTCCGCAAGCGCGTATATACTCTTAAGACGAAAGTCTGGGGCGGACTGGCCGCCTGAGAGAACTACAAGGAGTGAGAGTATGGAGCTTGTCTTTGAAGCGCAGTCGATCGATTATTTGCGCCCGGTCTTCACAAAAGCTGCGGCGCAGGAGCAAACGCAGGAGCTGATTGTCCCGGACAGCTATCCGGATTGCGGGCGGATCGTGTTCACGGGCGCGTGCGCGGTGATGCGGGGAAAAGAGGCGCGCGACGGAAGCGTTGTAGTGACCGGCGGCGTGCGCGCAGGACTTTTGTATGTTCCGGAGGATGGAACGGAGCCGCGGGCGCTGAGCTGTTATTTGCCGTATTCCATCCGCGTGGACGACCCGGCGGCAACGGCGGCCATGCAGCTGCAAGCCTGCTGCCATGTGCGCTCGGCGGATGCGCGGCTCATCAATTCAAGAAAAATTCTGGTGCGCGCGGATGTCGTTTGCGTGCTGACAGGATTTGAACAGACCTCGCAGGAGATCCGGACGTTAAAGGACGCACCCGCCGCGCTGCAAACGAAGACGGCGGAATACCGCTGCGTCCTGCCGCGCGAGTTTGGCGAGAAGTCCGTGACGATGACGGAGGATCTGGAGCTTTCCACCGGAGAGCCGGAGATGGAAAGCATCGTGCAGTACTGGGTGATCCCGGAGATCACCGAGCAGAAGCTCACAGGAAACAAGGCGGTCTTCAAAGGCGTATTGACCTTCAAGGCGCTCTATCTCACGACGGACGGCGCGCCGGAGACGTATGTGCGCCAGCTTCCGTTCTCGCAGTACTGTGAGCTGCGGGGAACTTATGATGACGACGAGCTGGCGCTCTGCCTGTGCGTGACGGGAAGCG
>OGNB01001157.1_pt1 | contig 15999 bp, 10 predicted proteins | sample 1573301 | NCBI WGS metagenome assembly OGNB01 (sample SAMEA2581914, study PRJEB24529) | metagenome | biome: Human gut stool | place: China | collected 2011
GCGGAGATTCAGATGCTCTGGACACGGTAGACACAGAAAAATTGACGGAGGACGGGCAGCCGTCCTCCGTTTTGTCAATCTGTAAGCCGATCCCGCAGAAGTGGAAGCTACGCCATGTGCGGCGGCGTGTTTTCCGCCCAAGCGCCGCCGAAAACGTTGAACGGATACGTCGTGGCGCTGCTGATGTGGTGATTTGCCGGACTCATGATAAACTTCGTGCCGGACGCGATCTGACAGAACTTCCCAATCACGAGATGATTGCCAAACTCCGGGTAGTTGAACAGCACATTATTCCGTTCAAACCCCGTCGGGTCGACCGCGTCGTCATAATAAGTGTAGTCGCCGACCGTGATATTCGGCGCGCTGACGACGTTCTTCTGGAATATTCATCACCATTATGTCTTTTCTGGCTGCTTTTTCATCACAAAATTTGTGAGCACAACGCCGCGCCGGATCACTCCCTGCTTGCGAACGACGCGGTATCCGCGATGCAGAAAAAACGGTTTTGCTGTGATAAAGGCGTGCGTCGTGACGGTCTTTCTGTCCGCGAAACGCTCCAATTCGTCGCAGATCGCAGATGCAATGCCCTGTCTCTGATAGTCCTTGCGGACATACAGCCTGTCCAGATAGCCGCTTTCATCCAATGTCCCAGAATCCGGCATTCTCACCATTTTCTATCGCAACAACCGTCTTGTGCGCCGGAAAGACGCGTCCCATGCCTGCAAATCAACCGCTTCGGTCACCCACGCATCCAGTTGTTCCTGCGAATAGTCCTCGGTCTGGAAAAAGAGTTCCGCCATCAGTGCCCAGTCAGAAGGTGTGTATTCTCGAAGCTACATATGCTGTCCTCACAAACTCTGATTTACTTTAGTATATCTCTTGCCCATTCCGTACAGGCATCGGATTCTTTCAAACCGAGCTCTTGCCAAATACCTGCGTAGTACAAACCTCTATCTGGATTTCTGGCATTATTCTTTCTCTTTCCATATATGTGGTTTTCATCATATACTTCATTCATCGTCCAAGTTGCCTTTGTAGCGCCCTCCAACGTCAATACCCGCTTTTTATCAAAACGCAGCACACCTGCGCCGGGCTTGCTTTCATCCAAAGAAAGCCTCTCTGATGCTTTGAAAATCACGTTTGTTGCGTTGCCGATCCGGTCAGCGGATGAATGAGGATGCCACCATATCTTCTTCTGCTTTTCCGGTTCAGAGATAATCTCACCTACCTGAAGATATCCCCAGATAACTTGAATATCTTTTCCACGATAAAAATCACCGCAATCTCGCATGTATCTATATGCGCCGTCTTTGTACCTTACAAAGTGGAAGTTCCCAAAAAACAGGAAGATATCCCCCTGTGCAACACCAATGTTTTTTAAATATGTAGCTGCTGCATTTCGCTGCCCAAACGCTGGAAACCATCCGTCGATATTTTTCACCCGCCGCTCTGAATCCAAATCAGGATCGACATGGCAGTGATCCCCACCCTTATATCTCAGGTCATGCAATATTTGAGAATACCGAACCCCATTGTAGTAAAGAGAATCGTATGTATCGACGTCATTGCTCGGAATTGGAAATGAGATCATTGCCCCATCTTCAAAAATTGGGCTGACGATGCCGCCATTTGCAGAGTCAAATCCTTTTCGGCTGAGTATGATTTTCATTCTTCACGCTCCTGATAAACTCTGATCTCGGCGATGTCATACTTCTTCTGCACAATGAAATACTCGATGATGCGCGTCATTCTGGTACCGCAAACCGCTCATCTCATCTGGAATCAAACCAAAGTGCCATTGTCCGCCGTTTTTTCAACTTCGGATAGTTCTTCCCAATCTCCGAGATTGCCGCACCTGCGAAGATAGTTGTGACCACCATCCACGGCGCACGCCCCGCAGCTGCAACATTTGAAATCATGAATGGTTTTGCTCTCAATAATATCTCCGCACTTTTCGCATCTGATTGCATTCCTGATAATTCTCGGCATACTAATTCCTCTTTATCACTTTTCTAATTTTTGCTCTTTCTACACTTACATCCGGGGTCGTAGCAGTGGGATGGCATGCTTCTCCGAAATGGATTTCTTTATTATATTGCGCGTTGCCTGCTTGCTCACAGTTTTGCGGAAGTCGGGCCTATTCCCTTGATGCACAACGCAGACTGCTTAAGTCACAAAATTTCCTTTTTAGAAATGAAACTCCAGGCTTCCAAATGAATTTCTTATATTCAAATTCACTTGCGTCAAAATATCCAACATTGTTCTTCGCTCTGTCTGAACTATGAGTAAGCACTTTTGCATATCTTCTGCTGTAGCATTGTATTGGTAATATTTCTATAGAAATACCTTGACGGTTAATCCCTACAACATAGGCAACAGCCGCAACTGTTTAAACCGACAGCGTGTGCTTCTCATCATTTCTATATCCTAGTCAGCGCAGAAGAACAGCTGATATCATGTACATAATCTCTGATATGCCTTGCGAACAGTTTGTGCCATCAGGATCCTGCGCTGACGCAGAAATTCCATATATTCCATACTCTCGAAATTATCAGGCAGAGCGTGTTCCTTGCAGGTTTTGCGATACCCTTCTTCGCCCAGCTTTTGACGGTAATATACAACATAGTCCTGTGGCGCCTTATCTGAGATTTCGATGTTTGTGGCATAGTCGAGATAGGTAAAATTCGCGATTTGATTCCGATCACGATCATTGTCAACGCCAATACCGGTCAAATAATTCTTTGGAAAGATGTGGTGTTTGTCAATTGCGTTCTTCGTGCCGCTAGACCCCAAAATGAAATATTTTGACACTGGGGTGTTGCTGAATAACATCGGCGTATTCAGCACGATCTGAGCCGCGACATACCCATACCACGCAGGAGAAATAGCTGCTGCACTGTTCAGTTCATTTGGGAGTGTCAGATTGAAATAGTCATCTGTAAAGTGAGTTTCAATCACGCGGTCGATATAAGCCAAAAATTCTGCTGCGGTATGAATATCTCGTAGATCCGCAAATTGCTTCTCTACTTCGGACTCCGTTGAACCGGTGTAGAAATATGTAATAGTGCTCATAAAGAACCACTTGCTGATGCACTTTTTGAGCTGCGTGGCATTCAACTTGTAGTCATACTTGGCAATCAGATAAAGGACATAACTGAAGACGACTGCGTTGGAGGACGCAATCAGTTTGTCGCTGATATATCCAGCTTCGGCTAAGATATTGATAAAGCCATGCCAATTGTTTAGATTCATGACTTTGTCCAGAGCTTTCTTGAAAGTCTGAAGATTTTCATGCCGCTCTTCCGTGGAGAATTTACCGGTCTCCAGATTTTTGCCTCGCAAGAGCATATACGCATATCTCAGTCGCGCTCGCCTGAAACCAACGCCAACAGCCATGCGGATTAAATGCGACGGTTCAATTGCCAAAAGTGTATTATAAGAAGTGTTCGCGGCTGGGATTCTGGATGCTGCCGCAAATGTATTGATCGTATCACTGGTTTCATTTTCGTAAACGGAGATCAGCGTCTGGATGAAGTTATTCTCTGTCAACTTCTGCCCGCCAGAGTTAACACGGACAAAAATATCTGCGACATCTTCTTCATCTGCAGTATAACTGATTTCCAATGTGGGCAGTGAATAGTCCGTGAGATTTAAAAGCGTATTGATATTGTTCTCAATTTTATCTTCTTCCTCGTCTGTCAGCAATGGAAGACCTTTCTTACCACGGCTTTCGTTGGCTTCTTTTATAAAACGGCGCCGCAAAGAGCTGATGGAGTTATCCTCTTTTGCGAGAAATACATCACTGATTCGGCTGATCCACTCGGCGTCCTTTTCGTATGCTTGAGACCATACAGCAAATTCACAAGTCAGTGGATTATAGGAGATTTTGATCTCGCGATCCACAAAGTTCTTGTCTTTCACCTTAACAGCAAACATAGCCGCAACAAGGGCGGTCAGTCGCTGCTGACCGTCAATAACAAGTTCTTTGGGGTCCTCGTAAGTCTTTGAGTTATCACCGATTGTACTCTTTTTGCTTTCGTAATCAACCGGAGACTCCCACAGCATAATGTAGCCAATAGGATATCCTTTGAGCAAGGAGTCAAAAAGTTCACGAACTTTGTTATCTTTCCAAACAAATGGGCGCTGAAGGTCAGGCAGGCCAATACGGCCGGTGCGAACATCATTGACCAAATCTCCAACTTTGCTGGGGATATTCTTGAACAGCTCTTTTCCCATGTTGATCTCCTCAAACCGGTTCACCTGTTTTTTGATTGTCTAATTCAACTTTATTCGTATTCAATACCATAATTGTATCGCGACCTTACTGCCAAGGCGTATTCCACCGCATGACGACTTTGTTTATAATGATAGCACATTCGGTAAAGAACAGCAAGAAAACAATACATTTGTGTAGATTAGTGGTGCCTATTAGTATTATCTACATTATGCGTTGAAAAGATATTCTTCAAGACCCTTTGCCAGATGAAGAGGCAACGGTAGAACCGTCGACCGATTGGACTGAATCGGAATATCTCTCAACGCATTGGTATAGAAGATCCAGCTTGCTGCATCATCATCCGGCTGAAGCTGCAGCGGATACAGCTCAATCATGTCCTTTTCTGCAAATGAATGCCAGGGGTAATTGATCTTAGATTCTCTAAAGCTCCATGTATAACGATTATCATTTGGTTTCGTATGAATGCCCCAGTACACATCCTCATATTTAAAAATACCCGATGTAGAGGAACGCTGCGAATTTTCGTCAGAAGCTTTTACACTCAACTCCGTGAAATAATCTGGAACTTCTTGATTGCTCCTGATCCGGATGATTCGCACGCCTGAATTCGCCAAGGAGAGTAAGTACGGACTTTGCGGCATCCCGACATTTACCTGAGTCGGATAATACGCTTTTGCTTTATCATATCCACCGATCTCCTTGTCGGAGATACCGCCCCATACCGCCCGCGTATTTCCATTGGATTGGACCAAAACCAATACTCTGTTTTCCGGTGTATTGTATCGATTTTTCAACTCTATGAGTTTTTGCTTCGCAGGGGTGCGGCTTGCCGCAACACAACGCTGTTCCAAATCGCTTTTCCAGAAAAGCTGCGCCATCTCGAGGCACGCTTCCCGATAAGAAACCGTCTGGTTTGAGAACGCGTCACAATGGACCCGTGTCTTTCCCTCTATCAAATCAACCGTAATGTAAAGCGGAAGAAAACGAGCTTTATTTGAGATCCCCTGAACTTGCGTACACAAATGCATCCCCACACAAGGCGTATGCGTCAAATCAGGCTGGTCCCGTTTAGGATCCAGCAGGGTCACAACACCCAGCTGTCGATAGAGATCATATACAGCATTTTCAATTTTGTTCTGGCTGGCATCTTCCTCAGGGGTAACAAACTGTACAACTCGTCCCGTTTTGGCAAACGCATTGCGAAGGACGGATTTCGGATCGCCGACAACATAGTTCTCTTGCCCGGGCAAAACGAAAATACAAGCCGTTACTGCGTCGGTATCGCCTAATAGTTCGGCGATTTCGCCGCATCGCGTAATCTGCGTTTGCCGCTTATCGTCTGGCATACTATCCGCAAGACTGCCGACTTCTTTACACACATACCGCACTTTCAAACTGGATGTATCCTTTTCATCGCCAAAATCCCGTTCAATTTTGGCCTGAATCTGTTTCAGCAGTCTTTGCTGTGAATCATCTTTCCATAGACCATACAGCTCGAATATAATTTGGTCTGTCGCGGCGCATTGCCTGACCCAGTTCCGGAAATCTTCAGAATCCGCATATTCCTGCGGGGAACTATATTTTTTGAGCTTATGCCCTCGCAGCATGACCCGTTCCGCTTCGGGCTGCTCACAAATCATATTACCGAGCAGCGTAAACACCGAACGGTGCAGTGATGCCTTGTCAACGACAGACACACCCGTTCCGATTTTGGAAGCTACAAAGCCGGCCATGCCGTTTTTGTAGGGAAGAAGAATTGTTTCTGCATATGCCGTGGGATTTTTTACAATAGCTTCCGCCGATGGTAATTGCGCGTAGCTCCAAATATTGTAGCACTCTTTGTCCTGTTCTTTCCATATGGGCTGTTTGGCAATGGAATCATAGACAATGGGAACTTGGCAATATTTATTCTCTGAAACCTTTATATGAGAATTGACTGCATTTTTCAAAAACGGAGTCCGTTCTTTATTGTAGTTATCAGGAATCCAGCGGCGAATGCTCATCTGGCACAACAGCAGCGCTTTTCTTTCCGGAGGAGTTGTCTGCACAGATAAATCAAATACAAAAGAGTACTGATGGTGACTTTTCATATCTGTGATTGGATCGCTGACCAGCTGATTCTTAGCGGCATAGCAAAGGTGCAGTGTTTGTCCGTTCAGGGTGATCTCTTTTCCCAACAGACGGTTGATTGCCAGAAGCGGAATCGCCTGATAAGCAGTTTCACAAACCGTCCCGTTTTCAAGTGTAAGACAAACTTGATCTGTGGATTGACCTGCCGCAAATTCTTCCCAATTCATCGTATCACAAAATTCTTTTGCGAGTTTTTTGACTATGGGGTTCACTCTTGAAGACGTGACGTAAGTAGCCTTTACCCAAGTCTTAATAATGCTGCACAATGCCTGAATATTCTTCTCAGAGTATTCATAGCAGGATGTAAGCCAACGCTCATCATGGCTGTCCTTTTTTAACGGGGCTAAAGCGATGATACCTTCCATCCAACTGTCGACCAGCTTCTTCAGCGCATTTGTTGGAAGTCCATACTCATCCTTGAACTTTGGATTTGTCTTCCGCGCGATGTTCAGCAAGGTCGCTTTCCATGATGCGGGAAATCCCAAATAGTATAAAGTGCAGGTTTGATTGGGAGACAGTTTATATGCCAACGGATAGATTTTATGATTCATATGGAATGTCCTTTCGATAGGCTTTATAAAATGGAGCATACAGCGTTTTGGCAATTTCAGCGCTGTCTTTGCAGGTCATCAACGTGTCTAAGTATCGGCCCAGCTCGGAGAGACAGTCAAAGTCACCCTGTTTTTCTTCACGGCCGCGAAATGCGCCGTCAATAAAATAAACATGTGGTTCCGGCTTAGTCACATCTGTTACACGCGCCAACCGGCCAAAGATCTGCAGGATTAAAACAAACAATGTTGCAACCACATCTTTCCGATCTTCAGCGTCCAACTCAGCTAGGCCAAACGATTTGCTTTTGCTCATCTTTGCCCACTGCTGTGCCGCAAATTGGCGGACGCGCGCATTATATGCGAACAGAGATTCTTGGGGAGCCCGATGACAGTGGGACTCCACAAATCCATTGAGCTTGCTGCCCTTTTGCTGGATATCATCAGGCACAGCCATCGGTCGTACCATGAAAAACACTGCGCAAAGGGCAGAGTGGCCATACTCATCGACAATGTTGTGTCCACGCTCGATTGCCATAGCAGGTGCAATCAGAATCTCCTCTTTCATCTTTGCAAAACGGCTGACCTCTCCCCGGCGCACCGTTCCCTGAACGTTCTCGCTGCTGACAGCATCAGAGATCATCCGGCAAACCTGTGCAGAGCAATTGACCTTCCGCAGGGCCGTCTCCAGTGTGCGCTGTACTTCCTGCGCCTGCACGTAGCTGTTGACAACCAATAGGATTTTCCCGGCTTTTCTTTCATATTCTCTAACAATCAGATCGACTGTCCTTTCGGTTGCAGACCGAAGCTGCAGCATACGTTGATCGTCTGACGCGCCGGAAATACGCTCAGGAAAACCGGATTCAAAGAAACGAGTTTTTTCTAAAAATGCGCGTTTCTCACCATCCGCTTCCAGGATATAGTTCACTGGTCGATTGATGTGGTACTCATAGGAGCCCTCCGCCCAGCTGGAACCGGACAGCATGATCACATGGGGTCCCGCAGAATTGCCCTGTGCGTCAGTGAGCAAATATGGAAGATCTTTCATCAGACTTCGTCCAAATGCAAACTGGCGGAACAGAATAATGTCTTCGTCATCTGTCTTTTTCAGGCCAAACAGATTGCCACACAGCGCAGAGGGAAGGAAATACTGCTGCTGCCGAAAACGCGTTTGCAGAAATCCGAACAGTTCATTTTGACCATAAGAGGTTTCGTGGCTGGCCTCATACGCATCACTGAGGTTCCGAATAAAGTGATCAAAATAAATGAGCCGCAAAATAAGCTTGATGCGAGCATCTTGAATTTGTTTTACTTTATCCTTCTTAGGCCGCGGAAAATTATCGCCCATTTCATTCAGCCAAACATGATACATTTGGTTAAAAAAAGTTTCATCGGTACTCTTGCAGGAACTCTCAAGAACAGCCCATAGCGTACTCTGCCGAATGCCGTCTTCATCCTGTATGTCTATTAAATCGTAAATGACTTGATAGACAGCATACGGAATTCTATATTCTGTCTCATCCCGGCACATATCCTCTAAGAGGGTAAGGGCTGAGAAAGGATCTCCGTACGCAATTTTCTTCCATGCACCTAATTCATGGTGCAGAGATTTTACGAGACAACTTAGGACTGTCACGCTCTGGCGCTGCATTTCATCGTATCGCTGTTCGGCCAAATTTTCCTCTCTGCGTTTGCTGCTTAGCCGCATATAGGCACTGCAATCTTCAGCGCATTCACGGATATAGCTATTAAAGCTCGTTTCCGGCATAAAAAAGTGATCCAGCGTTTTTTGAACTCTGTCGCTTTCATCGAAGACAACCACATCAAAGTCGCGCATTACCAGTTCTAAGAAGGTTTCCCGCTGCGCTCCTATCCGAGATGCCGCAAAGCCGGCAACTGTTGTGATAACAACGGAAGCAGTATAGCATTCACGGAGCATCCGGGTTCCCAGGCACTGATGAAAATACGGACACAGGTGATTCTTGTTTCCTTTTTTCAGGGTGTAGCATGGCTCTTTGCCGAAAGCGACTGCTTCGCTATGCTGCGCATCCATCCCATCAACCAAACATAACGGCGTTAAGTATTGAGAAAAGTCTGCCGACAAACAGGTCTCATAGGGCTGCGCAACCTGATTGATATATTTCATCCTTTCGCTGCGTCCAATCAACGGGCTTGCCGTAACGCCAAAGGCTGATAAATATTTCTGCAGGTTCATGACTTCGGCTACTGTGTCAACAACAATCGTCATCCGACATCCATTTTTATAACACCAAAATGCCAACACCTTGATCAGCGTGGATTTGCCTGCGCCAACCATGCCAACGATATTGATGACCTCAAGAATTGTGAGTTCCGTACATGTACTGACGGAAGCCTCCTTGATCTGCTTGAGAACATTGGTCGTTAAAATCGCATAGCACGGATCACCGGGATGCATCTCGGCCATTTCCTTTGCGGTATTCAGCAGTTCGTCCAAGGTGACGGAAATTGCTTTTCTGCGTCCCTTTTCAGAAACTCTCGGTGGAACAGGTGCGGTACAGTCCCTGTCGAATCTGACCGAAACAGTTTCGGTTTCCCCGTTTTCCAAATTCAAATACGGATAGCGATATGTCCCGGCTCCGGCATAAGCAGGCGGCTTAGCTTCTTCAAGCCCCTCCGGCCAAAACCGCTTCCACTCCCTTTGGCGCTGCTCATACGGATATGGATATTCCCCCTCTACTTTGGAAAACGAATGACATCCCTCCGATTTCTCAAACGAAAAAGCGCGAACCGCATCATATTTTGAATCCTGATATGCTCGCAAATCATCCTGCCAGTATTTTTGAGAACGATAGTAACCCAATGCGTACCGGGCCTGCTGCAGAGTGTGTTCCATATTTGTACACGCCGTTGTGCCAATAAGCTGATATTGGGCAAATAAAAGATAGGCTTTTACTGGATCGGCGGCAGGTGCATTCAGAGCAAGTAAATGTAGAACTGCTTCAATCGCTGCAAATCTGGCAAGCGGCATAGGCTCATCCATGCCTTGAAATTGTGCCGCAAGCGGAGCGTACCATCCGTCTTTGGCCTTATTCACCACTGCGCATCGCCTCCTTCTTCGCAATTGCAGTTTTCAACGCTCTCAGAGTCACACACTCTACATTCTTTTGATCCTTCAGTACGCGGTTGATAATTGCGGTATAGTTTCGCTGATTGACCGTGTATTCGTTGGGAATCACAAAATAACCGCGTGCATAGTTCCCGGAAGGGAATCCACCATCATTTTGAATTTTCGCACGGAGCGCGATGGGATTTCGATATGCCTTTGCGTCAATTGCCCAAACATCCCCGTCCGAGAACTGGATTTCCACATCATAGCGATCCATCTGCGGCCACAATGCCCAACGAAGCTTCTTTTTCTCACAAAACGCCGCAATTTCAAGTTCAAGCTTTCCCGGCGCAGCAAAATACCGCATGACACCTTTCTTTAACCGATAGAGATCGCCGGCCGAAATGTCCAGCTTCATATCATCCGTGAGTTCGGGGAGGGTATCTGTGCAATGAGTCGAGTGACAGCTGTATCCATACTTTCCATGCATCATCGTCCATCCGCATTGAGGACAGCGGTAACTTTCCTCCGTAATTCCCTCGTAGGCAAACTGGAAGGCGTCTCTGGCCATCGGATCATCGGCCAACTCCAGAGACATGGTGCGCCTATCCTCGAGTGTGATAATCGGATGCTCGATTATATATCTTCTGACTCTACAATAATCTTCTTGACTTAAAGTAATTATTTTTTCATAAAGAATACGCTCGTCTGTTCCATTCATGATGTCACTATCCTGCGTTTCCAAGAACTCATAGCAATCCGAGCTGGGAACATATGCGTTACTGGCTTTTTGATACGCAAAGGCGTCATAAGCATAAAAAGGCTCTTCCTGAAGATGCAGTTGCTCGACAACTTCCGATTCCCATGTATCGAGCCACTCCTCAATAGGTCTGGTGATAAAATGCGCAAGGAAAGAGGCTTCGTCGGGATACTTGAGAGCAACTTGACTCCCTGCCCATTGACTTGCAGCTAAAAACATATTGATTCCATGCTGCATAGCTTTGCTGTAGGGATACCTTGTCGGTTCCGCTTGCAGAAGCTGTTCTTTTTCAATCAATCCTTTTGCAATCAGAGCGAATGTTTTTCGCATAAATGCCGTATCCACGGGAATCCCTCCTGCCTTGAAACAAAATAAAACGGCTCTCCTGACATATACAAGAGAACCGTTGAAAAATACAACATTATTTGGTTATATACAAATCGCTAAACAACATATATACCGAATCAATGCGCTTTTTACTTTTCTCGTGTACAAATGTAATTATAAGGAATGTCTTCTGGCTTGTCAAGAGGCATTTTCACTTCCTTTGTATATGATCTAATTTATGAGCTTTCTTACCTTTTTGAGGTCAGTCACACTAGCGTCTCGGGCACATCATTGACATGACAATACAAAATTTCCATCGCAGATATTTCAAAACATCCTACTTGCCTCTTGACTCTCCCGTTACGTCATAGTGTATGCTAAACTCATACGGAGGGATTACCATGATGACCATTCACGAAGTCAGCAGGCTCGCCGGTGTCAGTGTCCGGACGCTGCACCATTACGACGCCATTGACCTGCTGCCGCCCACCGCGCTCACCGAGGCGGGTTACCGGCTGTATGACGATACGGCTTTGGCGCGGCTGCAATCGATTCTGCTGTTTCGGGAACTGGAATTTCCGCTCAAGGATATCAAACGGATTCTAGATGATCCGAATTTTGACCAATCTGCCGCGCTGGAAGACCAGATTAAACTGCTGGAGCTGCGGCGGAAGCAGCTTGGAAAACTCATCGCCCTCGCCCGTGAGACTTTGAAAACAGGAGTGACACCTATGAAATTTGACGCATTTGACAAGACCGAGCAGGCACGTTTCGCCGCCGAGGTCAAGGAAAAGTGGGGCGGCACAGCCGCGTATCGGGAATATCAGCAGCGCGAGGAAAATGGCTCTGCCGGTGACTTCGCCGAGTTGATGGCGCGGTTTGCAGAGCTGGGCAAGCTGAAAAAACTTGCCCCCGCCGCCCCGGAGGTGCAGACCGCAATCCGCAAGCTGCAGCAGTTCATCACTGACCATTTCTACACCTGCACACCGGAAATTCTGGCCGGACTGGGCGAGATGTATGTCGCCGACGAACGTTTTCGCGAGAACATCGACAAGGCTGGCGGCGAGGGCACGGCGGCGTTCGTATCCAAGGCGATTGCTGTATACTGTGGGAGATGAGTATTCTTTGCTTATTGCGATGCAGAATTTGATCTGCGGTTCTCAGCGGAATATCATTGGGTCTCTTAGCCTCTGCGAACAAAACACTTGAACCTTCGGACAATCAGAGCTACAATGCCTACACCTTATAGCGAGGACGAATTGAACGGAGGTTAGAGGATGAACTATGAAAGCAGTCCCTTTCAGGGCTATTCGTCAATCAGCGTTGACGACCTGAAAGATCAGGCAAACAGTCTTTTGAATCTTGTGACAGAGGAGCAGCGGCCGCTGCGTGTATTCATGGATAATGGCAAGGAGTTTTTTCTTTTTCCGCAGGATATGCTTGCCCCAATTTCTGATTCTGACTTTCGTCTGATCCTGCTGTCGGCAATGCGGTATGCGATGGGCAGGAAAACCCATATGCCATCGGTGATCGCTGATTATATCAAGCGTCATCTTCAGCTTCTGGACGATAAGTTTCTCACGCTGGCTGCCGATGACATTCAGCGATACCTTGAAGACTACGCAGAGCACGAGGCGAATTCAGATCTTTGGCAAAACCTTTTAGACGCACTTGAAACAGAGCGGCGAGATCGCGCCACTCGTCAGGCAAGGAAAATCAGACCTTGCCCGACCTGCGGAAAACCATTGGAAATCATGAGCATTGCTGACAGCTGGCATTCACCCAGTGGATTTGATGTAATTGCACACTGCCGGAACTGCCTCTCTGATTACGAGTGGCTCTGCGATATGGACGGCAGCATCTCAGATATGAAACAGTATTTCTTTGGATAAGTCAGCTGATAAATGCAGAAACGCTTCCCGTCTTTTTGTCGGGAAGCGTTTTTTGACCACATGGATTACTACAGACGCGCGCGGAACAGGCGGAAATGGGGGTTCAAAAGAGGGTACGAGAGTAACGGAATACGAGCGGAAATGATGAAAAATCATTGGAAACGTCCGAAAAAAGTTTTCGGTTCCTGTTTGGGACCAGGAGACCGTGCGTTCGAGCCGCACTACTCGGACCAAAACCCCTCTGAAATCGTTGATTTCAGAGGGGTTTTCTTATTCTTTGTCTATTGCGGCGCAGGATTTGACGGTAGTTGCAGAAATTCGACGTCTTATTGTAATTTTCACTAAATTGTATTATAATAAATTAACAGTAGGTCTTTGTGCCGCCAAGGCAGCCGTATGATTTAAGTATGGCTGCTTTTCCTTTATGATTACCTTAATTTAATAAGGAGCATTCCTATGGCTTGTGAATGTGCAATTTGTAAAAACAACAAACCTTTTGCCTTTCCAAAAGAAATAATTGACGCTGCTCTCGATGGTGAACTTGTACTTTTTTGCGGTGCAGGAATTAGTACCGAAAGCAAAAATGTTCTACCATACTCGTTCTACACGTCTATCAAAAATGAGTTGGATGTAAAGGACGAAAGTGTCTCTTTTTCTGACCTGATGCAGCTATATTGCAATCAGCCCAATGGCCGGAAGAAACTTCTCAAAAGAATCAGAGAAAGATTTAATTATATTAGCTCATTCCCTGAGTTGGAACGACAAGCTACAGCTTTCCATCAAGAGTTGGCACAAATCTATCCAATCAGGACTATTATTACTACGAATTGGGATACATATTTTGAAGATTATTGTGGGGCAATTCCCATCACTATTCCAGAAGATTTTGCCTTTTGGGACGACAATTCAAGATGTGTTTTAAAGATTCATGGTTCTATTCAAAATCTGAGTTCAATTATCGCTACAAGCGAAGATTATAAGAAACGGTTTTCTGAGCTACAAAATGGCATTGTCGGCGCAACACTAAAATCGATTCTTGCGACCAAAACCGTAGTGTTTATTGGCTTTTCCTTTGGTGATGAAGACTTTTCTCAAATCATTAATTATCTACGCGAAGAAATGGGCGACATTTTCCCTCATATCTATATCGTTACGTTAGATGAGACACTTAAAGATCGATTGGCATATAAGAATTCAACTTCTATTGTAACGTCTGGAACATTCTTTTTACATCAATTAAAGTTACAACTTATTGAGAAGGGGATAATTAAAAATCATTCTGTCTCTCCTATCGTTACCGAGGCGTTATTTGAAATGGAAGAACTTCATGACAAAGTATCTACAATAGACTTAAGCCAGTATCCCTGTGCAATTTATACTCTTTCATATCAAGATGGCGTAATTCATGCATTTGAGCGATTTTTGCAAAACTGCAAAACTGGTGAATATAATCAACCTGGACGATTAGGCCGGGTTGCAGGGAAATACGAGGAATGGACTGAGAATTACCTTGCCGCTGAAAATTATTGGGACGCCGCATACTACGAGGGGTATGTGAATGGTTTGGTTTTTATCGGGGCTTGCGAGGGAGAAGATGATATTTTGAGTAAATTTCCATTTTTCTTTCTCCCCAACGTCAAAAAAGCATTGTCTTCGTATGATATCTATATGGACGAATTAAAACGTGTTTCGCACGGAAGAAGTAAATTTCAAAAGCAAGCAAAAGAGATTGTTAAAGCGAAAGCTGGAAATGGATTGATTGTCCACCATCCTCCGTACTGAGAGTCAATCATTCGCTATCAAATCCAAGATAATTAGAACACCGACATGGGTACTGAGTAATCGGTACTCATGTCGGTGATTTTTTTACTTGTTCTTTTTCTTAGACTTCTTCGCTTTCTTCTTGCCTTTCTCCGGTGCCTGCGGTGGAGGCGCCCCCTCCGCCATCAGCCGCTGCGCTTCCGCAATCTCTGCCTTCATCTCCACGATCAGTACCTTCAGCTTCTCCTCGCACTCCTCGCGGGTGTGGGCATAGACATTGCGGGCGTGCTTTTTACCGTCGGGCCATTTGGGAGAGTACGGTCATAGACCGATTCGTGATGTCGCTGTGAATTTCAAATGTCATACGTTTTCTCCGTTGTAAGTAATTCTGTATCCGCAGGGCTGGCGTTGCATTGCAGTCGCCTCCGGACAGCATAAGCTGTCGCTTGTTTATTCTACCATACCGAAAATAAGGTCCATGTTAAGTTTTCCGAATCCTCAAAGGGCGGTCTCGGATGTATCTTCGTCAAGGTGCCTGCCAGAAGACTCTTCTGATGCACGACCTTACCATCCCAAATGCTTCCGGGTTCTGCGTGAAAATTCATTCTCGTCCGTTGGAAATGGGCTGTTGCCAGAACAGCCCATTAAAGTTCATGTATCGGCAAACATATATTACTTGCTCTTTTCTTTGCTTTTTTGGTCCGCGAAAAGTGCATGACCAAGCACCATCCCTATCATCGAAGCAATCGTTCCGATAAAGAAAAAGCTGAGCGTTTGCAAATCGACCCGATTAAAGATCAAGCTTTCTCTCATGCCATAGCTCGCATAGACGGAAATCATGAACATAAGGCCAAATCCAATCGGCGCCAGCCACTTGTACTTTCCCCAATAATTGTTTTTCCCGATCAAAAGAGACAGAACGATCGTGGCGGCCGGGAGCATAATCCATTGGGCTCCACCTGCCTGTGCTTCCGTAATACTTCCCGCGGAAAAACGCCATGACGCCATAATATTGAACGCCCAAATTACCAGATAGGACAAAACCACCAGCAGTTTTGATAACCTTGTCTTGCTTTTCACCGTATTTGTGCTTTCTTCGATATAATCCAGAAAGTCTTTCATAGGGTCTTCTCCTTTCAAGAGGTAGTCAAGGCTGACGCTATACAAATCACTCATTTTAAGCACACTTACGATATCGGGGTACAAGCAATCTCTTTATCAGGACTGGAAAGACGGTGAAATCACCCAGCAGGAAT
>OGNB01001176.1_pt1 | contig 15758 bp, 9 predicted proteins | sample 1573301 | NCBI WGS metagenome assembly OGNB01 (sample SAMEA2581914, study PRJEB24529) | metagenome | biome: Human gut stool | place: China | collected 2011
AGCTCTACGTTCTTGTGTGCCAAGTTCTTGTAATTCCTTACTATTTTTGTTTTTTTTATACTACTCTCCCTAATCTGCAAATGTGTCGGAATCGTCACCTGCTTGATAGTCTTATCTCCTTTTATCTGATCGATAAGTAGTTGGCAGGCAGTTTCTCCCATTTTATAAGTTTGATGTGATACAGCAGATAATTTCGGTTCCACATAATTAGCATGCTGCTCGTCTGTATACCCGATGATTGCCACATCATCCGGAATCCGGAGGCCATGGTTTTTGACAACTTCCATTGCTGCGAAAGCCAATGTGTCATTCATGGCAAGAATAGCATCCGGAGGCTGTGGAAGTGACAGTAAAGTTTCTGTGGCAATCTTGCCTTCCTCATAATCAATCTTACGGCATACGACCAATTCTCTTTCTATAGGAATCCTATTCTCACGCAACGCTTCCAAATAACCATGCTTTCTCCGTTTCACTATATCCAGATGATTGGCCCCCCCAATAAAAGCAACCCGTTTGCTTCCATTGTCCAGTAAATGTTGCGTAGCCTTCTGAGCCGAACAGGCTCCGTCCGCAACTACGGTAGAAAACAGTTCAGGCAGACAAACACGGTCGAACAGTACAACAGGCATATTGATATCGGACAGGCTTGTGAAATGGTGATAATCGGTTGTCTCCTGAGACAGGCAGGCTATAACACCCTCTACACGCATATTTACCAGATTCTCAATACTTCTTTTTTCGTGTTCGTAAGATTCATGTGAAGTAGTGATAATCACAAAATATCCATTGGCTACCGCCGTATCTTCGATGCCGCTCAGAATAGAAGAAAAGAAATGAGTTACAATATCAGGAACAATCACCCCAATGATGCGCGGAGCATTCCTGCGAAGACTCATGGCAAAAGGATTGGGACGATAGTTCATCTCCTTTGCTAATTTTTTAGCTTTCGCACAAAGTTCACGGCTAATCTCCGGACTGTCTTTCAGGGCTCTTGATACAGTTGGAATGGAAACCCCCAGAATTCCGGCAATATCTTTCAGTGAAGTATGTTTTTTGTGTGCCATTCAAAGATTGTCATTAGATTCGCTCTACAAAGAAAACACATTTCCCGCAAATAAATGTATTCTAAAAAACATTTCTTACGTAAACCGTTACGTGCTTTTTCAGAACCATATAAGAGTTACCCGACCCATTTGCTGCATACATTTGTCGCATAATCTTAAAACACAAAGTTATGCAATACCATGAAATTGGAAAAACAGGGATGAAGGTTTCTTCCCTTAGTTTCGGTGCTTCTTCTTTGGGAGGGGTTTTCCACAACATCAAAGAAAAAGAAGGTATCACATCCGTATTCACCGCTATCGAATCAGGAATCAACTTTATTGACGTATCGCCCTACTACGGGCACTACAAAGCCGAAACCGTTTTGGGGAAAGCACTGAAAGACATCCCGCGCGACCGTTACTATCTCTCAACCAAAGTAGGGCGCTACGGAAAAGACGGAGTCAATACCTGGGACTATTCTGCCAAACGTGCAACGGAAAGCGTATACGAAAGCATGGAACGGCTGAACATAGATTTCATTGATTTGATAAATGTGCACGACATAGAATTTGCCGATCTGAACCAAGTCGTCAACGAAACTCTGCCGGCACTGGTGAAACTGCGCGAAAAAGGCGTTGTAGGGCATGTCGGTATCACGGACTTGCAGTTGGAAAATCTGAAATGGGTTATCGACCACTCACCTGCAGGAACGGTGGAATCCATACTCAACTTCTGCCATTATTGCCTTTGCGATGATAAACTGGCAGACTTTCTGGATTATTTTGAAGAAAAAGAAATCGGTATAATCAACGCTTCTCCACTATCCATGGGCTTGCTGACAGAATGCGGAGCCCCCGCCTGGCATCCGGCTCCCGAATCGTTGGCCGCCGCCTGCCGGAAAGCCATGCTGCATTGCAAGGCCAAGAATTATCCGATAGAAAAGCTTGCCATGCAATTCTCCGTCAGCAACCCACGTATTGCCACTACCTTATTCAGTACCGCCAACCCTCAAAATGTAAAGAATAATATCGAATTTATCGAGGCTCCGATGGACGAAGAACTGGTACGTGAAGTCAAAGCGATTATCGGAGACCAACAACGCGTCAGCTGGGCGAATTCTTAATACCGGTTTCTTATGGACTACACAATTATTGATGCACATGCCCACCTGTGGCTGCGTCAGGACACGACAGTAGACGGCCTGCCTATACGAACACTGGAGAACGGTCGCTCCTTATTCATGGGCGAAATACGCCAGATGGTTCCGCCTTTCATGGTGGACGGAGTGAACAGTGCTGAGGTTTTCCTATCGAACATGGACTATGCACAAGTATCCGCAGCAGTAATCACACAAGAGTTCATTGATGGCATACAGAATGAATATCTGAAAGAAGTCACTACCCGTTATCCCGACCGTTTCTTTGTTTGCGGAATGTGTGAATTCCGCAAACCCGGATACTTAAAGCAAGCCGAACAGCTGATAGACAGTGGGTTCAAAGCCATTAAGATTCCCGCCCATCGTCTGTTGCTGAAGGAAGGACGCGTGATGCTGAATTGTGAAGAGATGATGCAAATGTTCCGGTTGATGGAAGAACGGAATATTATCTTGTCCATAGACTTGGCGGAAGGAAGTACCCAGGTTGCCGAGATGGAAGAGATTATCGACCGGTATCCCCGCTTGAAGATTGCGATAGGACATTTCGGTATGGTAACCCTGCCCGAATGGAAACAGCAGATTCTATTGGCGCGCCATCCCAATGTAATGATTGAATCGGGCGGTATCACCTGGCTCTTCAACGAAGAATTCTACCCTTTTAAAGGAGCGGTAAAAGCTATCCGTGAAGCCGCAGATTTGGTAGGAATGGAGAAACTGATGTGGGGGTCGGATTATCCGCGCACGATTACCGCCATCACCTACAAGATGTCTTATGACTTCATAACGAAGTCCTCTGAGCTGACAGAAGCGGAAAAAGCCCTTTTCTTAGGGGAGAATGCCCGTAGCTTTTACGGGTTCAGCCAACTCCCCGTTCTGCCTTATATCAAGAACATGTCCGAATAAACACGAAAAATACCATGAAAAAAAATAAATACATTGTTCCCATTACACAGGTTTTCAGCCTTTTCTTCCTGTGGGCCATCAGCAGTAACCTGCTGCCTACCATGATTCGGCAACTGATGAAAACCTGCGAACTGAACACGTTTGAAGCATCATTCACCGAAACCGCCTATTGGCTGGCCTATTTCATATTTCCCATACCGATAGCCATGTTTATGAAAAAATACAGCTACAAGGCCGGTATCATTTTCGGATTACTTCTGGCGGCAGGCGGCGGATTGCTTTTCTTTCCGGCAGCCATGTTGAAAGAATACTGGGCCTATCTGTGTATCTTCTTTATCATCGCTACCGGTATGTGCTTCCTCGAAACAGCCGCCAACCCGTATGTAACTGCGCTGGGAGCCCCCCAAACAGCACCTCGCCGTCTGAACCTGGCACAATCGTTCAACGGTCTCGGAGCGTTCATTTCTGCAATGTTCCTGAGCAAGCTGATTCTCAGCGGCACGCATTATACACGAGAAACCCTTCCAACGGACTATCCGGGCGGTTGGCAGGCGTACATACAGGTGGAAACGGATGCCATGAAATTTCCTTATCTGGTACTGGCCTTGCTGTTAGTTGCCATAGCCGTGGTATTTGTGTTTTCCAGGCTGCCTAAGATAGATGACGAAGAAACGCAACCCGATGCCGCCGTACCCAAGGAAAAGCTGATAGATTTCGGAGTGCTGAAACACTCGCATCTACGCTGGGGAGTTATAGCACAGTTCTTCTATAATGGCGGGCAGACAGCCATCAACAGCCTTTTCCTTGTATATTGCTGTTCGTATGCCGGTCTGGCAGAAGATACGGCCACCACGTTTTTCGGCCTTTATATGCTCGCCTTCTTGCTGGGACGTTGGATAGGAACGGGACTCATGGTGAGATTCCGTCCGCAGGATATGTTGGCTGTATATGCCATAATCAATATTGTGTTATGTGGAGTGGTAGTCATTTTCGGAGGTACGGTAGGGCTGTATGCCATGTTGCTCATCTCTTTCTTTATGTCCATCATGTACCCCACACAGTTCTCGCTGGCACTGACCGGACTGGGCAGCCAAACCAAAAGCGGTTCTGCTTTTTTGGTGATGTCTATCGTCGGCAACGCCTGTCTTCCCCAATTGACAGCTTACTTTATGCACGTAAACGAAGATATATATCACATAGCCTATATCATCCCTATGCTTTGCTTCCTCTTCTGTGCATACTACGGTTGGAAGAAATACAAAGTCATTGATTAAATGTCTAATTATTACTATACAATAACAATGAAAGCAGTCCAGATTACAGCCCCTTCCAAGATGAGGGTGGTTGATGTAGAAAAACCGGCGGCAGGTGCCGGAGAGGTATTAGTGAAAATAAAATATGTAGGTTTCTGCGGTTCCGATTTGAATACGTTTGCAGGAAGCAATCCCATGGTGAAACTTCCCGTTATTCCGGGACATGAGGTGGGTGCGGTCATCGAAGAGGTAGGTCCGGACGTACCTGCGGAGCTGAAGAAAGGCATGAACGTAACCCTGAATCCTTATACCAATTGCGGCAAATGCGCATCCTGCCGTTCGGGACACGTCAACGCCTGTGAGCATAACGAGACTTTGGGCGTACAGCGCAACGGGGTCATGTGTGAATATGCCGTGCTGCCTTGGAGCAAGATTATTCCGGCAGGTGACATCACGCCCCGTGACTGCGCTTTGATAGAACCGATGAGCGTAGGCTTCCACGCCGTGTCCAGGGGACAAATCAGCGACAATGAATATGTCATGGTCATCGGCTGCGGCATGATTGGCATCGGTGCAATTGTCCGCGCAGCACTGAGAGGGGCAAAAGTTATCGCAGTCGATTTGGACGATGAAAAACTGGAATTGGCAAAGAAGGTAGGAGCGGCGTATGTCATTAATTCCAAAACGGAGAATGTACACGAGCGTATGTTGGAAATAACAAACGGATTTGGCGCAGATGCTGTTATAGAAGCTGTTGGCAGCCCGGTCACTTACATAATGGCTGTTGATGAGGTCGGGTTCACCGGGCGGGTTGTCTGTATAGGCTATGCCAAAAGTGAAGTGCCTTTCCAGACTAAATATTTTGTTCAAAAAGAGATTGATATATGCGGTTCGCGCAATGCCTTGCCGGCAGACTTCCGCGCGGTAATCAACTACATGAACTCGGGAAACTGTCCGATAGAAGATCTTATCTCCAGGATTGCCACTCCGGAAACAGCTGTGAACGCCATGGAAGAATGGGCTGCAAATCCGGGAAAGGTGTTCCGGATATTAGTGGAATTTTAGCTCTTGTGTTTATCCCCTTGATTTAGGCTCTCCTTTACAAGAGAGTTATAAATCAGGAGATTTTTTAGTCGTTTAACAATATGTGTTGTTTACAAATTAATTTGATATTATGAAATACAATATTACAGCAAAAGAACAAGGTTATTGCGTACGCCCCTATGGCATGCCCGTAAAACGTTATTGTCAGACTTTAGACTTAAAAGATAATCCGAAACTGATAGCTGAATACCGTAAACGCCACAGCAAGGCAGAACATTGGGCGGAAATTCGGAAAGGCATCCGGGAAGTCGGTATCTTGGAAATGGAGATATACATCCTCGACAACCGACTATTCATGATTGTGGAAACTCCGTTGGATTTCGATTGGGACACCGCCATGCGACACTTGGCAACGCTTCCACGCCAAGCTGAATGGGAAGAATATATGACTGTTTTCCAAGTATGTAATCCCGGTACAAGTTCTGCAGAAAAGTGGAAACTTATGGAGCGGATGTTCTATTTATATTAATAAATATAATTTTTAATCGCTATATAATATGAAAAAGCTTTTTACTATTTTTATGTTATTGATATCGTGTTTGGTATCAGCTCAAAAGAATCAAATAGATTGGAAGTCATTATCAATGAATAATGAAGTTCCTGAGTGGTTCAAAAATGCCAAATTCGGGATCTATTTCCATTGGGGAGTCTACAGTGTACCAGAATTTCAAACAGAGTGGTATCCACGTTATCTCTACTTCCCATGGTCTGAGGTACATAGATACCATAAGGAAACCTACGGCCCCATTTCAAAATTTGGATATCATGATTTAATTCCCCTTTTTAAAGCAGAAAAATTTAATGCTAAAGAATGGGTAACACTTTTTAAAAAAGCCGGCGCCCGTTTTGCTGGTCTTGTAGCCGAGCATCATGATGGATTTGCTATGTGGAACAGTAAATGTACACCGTGGAATTCTGTAGAAATGGGTCCCAAACGAGACATTGTGGGTGAAATAGAGAAAGAAGTAAAGCAGCAAGGAATGAAATTTATAACTACCTTTCATCACGCGCGTAATTTTCAGCGTTACTCTGATCCTAAGGTATTAAAAACTGAACTTACTAAGGAGTACAGTGCCGAACGGAGACGTTTCTATCGTAGCCACTTCCCCTACTATCCTGGCACACATCCGGCATCTAACGATCCTAAACTACAATATTTATATGGTAATATGCCTACAGAGAAATGGCATAAGGAAATTTGGCTTGGTAAATTAAAGGAAGTGATCGACCAATATGATCCTGATATAATATGGTTTGACTCTTGGTTAGACGAAATTCCCGAAAATTATCGCTATCAATTTTGTAAATACTATCTGCACAGAGCCAAAGAACGTGGCAAGGAAACTGTTATCGTACGAAAAGAAGAAGATTTACCCCTCTCCGTCAGTGTAGAAAATCTGGAAAACTCACGAAAAAGCGACTTACATCCACTCACTTGGGAGACCGATGAAACAATAAGTTACGGTAGCTGGTCCTATACCACTGATCTCAAAATAAAAACATCGAAACATCTTATTCATGAATTAATTGACATTGTCAGTAAAAACGGTGTGCTGCTACTCAACATCTCACCGAGAGCATCAGGTGAAATACCTGCTGACCAACAGAATGTACTGCTTGAGATCGGCACTTGGCTAAAGCAGAACGGTGAAGCCATCTACGATACCCGTACCTGGTATACCTATGGAGAGGGACCGACTAAAGAACCGGAAGGTAATATCAACAACCGGAAGTTATTTGATGCGCTACAGTATACTTCAGAAGATTACCGCTTCACTAAAAAAGGTAATACCATATACATATTGTCAATGGGTAAACCTATAGTAGGCTCTACAATTCTAGTGAATGCTTTTGCCGTAACAAAAATGTCCAATGGTAAGAAAGTAAAACGAGTTTCTATGCTGGGCAGTAATAAAAAAGTAGATTGGGCAATGGAAACAATCGGATTAAAATTGAGCGTCCCGGAAGTTCCCAATGAGATATCTGTAGTATATAAAGTAGAAATGGAATAAGCGTTTTACACAAATTCAAAACACTATTCTACAAAAATGAAAGACAATTGCACTATAATACAAATACTTTCAACTCACATAAATAATAAGCTCAATGATTTCCATTTAATTTGCATCAAATAGAAAAGCATCTAACCATGAAACACATTATCATCCTATTGGCCTGCATCCTATCTTTCGGAAGCATGCGGGCACAATTACTCAACAAAGAAGTATTTTCACTGCTCAATCTAGATTATCCGGGATTGGAACAAGTGAAGAAAGCCTATCATGAGGACAGGTTTGAAGAAGCTTCTCAAGAGCTACTGAACTATTACCGCCAACGTACAGGTATAGTCAATCCGTTCCTCGACTTGAAAAACATTACCATCAGCCCTACCCAGCAAAAGTGGGCTGAAGATGCCTTGCAACACACTTTCTTTGTACATAACGGTTATCAGCCTTCTTATAATTATGGTAAGGACATCAATTGGCAATACTGGCCCATAAGGGATAACGAACTGCGCTGGCAACTCCATCGCCACAAGTGGTTCACTCCTATGGGTAAAGTCTACTGGTTGACAAAGGATGAAAAGTATGCCAAAGAGTGGGCATACCAGTTTATGGACTGGATAAAGAAAAATCCCCTACAACAGATTGATCCTATATTATATGAGGTATATGATGTAGACGCGGTGAAAGGTTTAGCGGAAAATGTACGTTTTGCATGGCGTCCACTGGAAGCGAGCGGTCGTTTGCAAGACCAAATCAATCAGTTCACACTTTTCCTGAATTCTCAAGCCTTTACCCCTGCATTTCTTACAGACTTCTTGGTAAACTACGCCAGACACGCTCACCATACTATAGCCAACTATTCCCAACAAGGTAACCATCTCTTGTTTGAGGCACAATATGTACTTTGCGCCGGCATCTTTTTTCCTGAGTTCATCGAAGCTCCCAATTGGCGCAGGAGCGGTATTGATATCTTAAACCGTGAAATAAAGAAACAGGTGTATGCCGACGGTGGACAATATGAACTGGATTTAGGTTATCATGGTGGATGCATTGGTATCTTTAGTGAAGCATTCAACATGGCTAAACAAAATGGTTATGGAGATGAGTTTCCTGATTCGTTCATCAGTACCATCAAAAAGATGATACAGTTCGCGATGAATACCTATTTCCCTGACTATACATTCCCTTGTTTCAGTGATGCCCGACGCGCAGAACCATTCAGCCTCGTACGTAACTTCCAACGCTGGTCAAAACTCTTCCCCGAAGACGAGCAGCTACATTATTTTGCCACCCGGGGCAATGAAGGCAAGCAACCTTCGCAACTCTGTCATGCTTCGGCCAACTCCGGCTTCTTTACTTTCCGTAATGGATGGAAACAAGATGCTACCGTAATGATACTGAAAGCCGGTCCTAAAGGTGAATGGCATTGCCAACCCGACAATGGAACTTTCGAATTATGGTTCAACGGCAAGAATCTCTTTCCCGACTCAGGTTCGTTTATTTATGGTGGTGATGAAGAAGTGTGGAAGCAACGTAACTGGTTCCGTCAAACGGCGGTACATAATACACTAACGCTCAACAATCAAAATCTTGAAACGACACAATCCGTCACCAAATTATGGAAAGCACTGCCCAATGCACAAGTACTTGTCACAGAAAATCCGAGTTATAAAGAGTTGACGCATAGGCGTTCCGTGTTTTTTGTAAACAACAGCTACTTCGTCATTGTCGATGAAGCCATCGGTAACGCTATCGGTAATATAAACCTTCATTATCAACTCTGCGACGGTAAAGTAGACCTTGACAAGTCTAAAGGACAACTCGTCACATGCTATTCCGGCAACAGCAATGTACTGCTTCGCTGTTTTGGTCCCGACAAAATGCAAATGGTAGAAGAAGAAGGTTGGTACTCCATTGCCTACCGCCAACGTACTCAACGTCCGGCTGTCTCATTCAACGTAGAGAAAACAACCGGTGAAACCGTACGCTATGTTACCGTCATCTATCCGCAGAAACAAGTAAAGAAATCAATGAAAATATCAGCAGCCATAAAAAATGCCACGAATAATAAGTTAGAAGTAGAAGTAAACGTAAACGGTCAGAAACAAGTATTGGGTTACGAGTTTTAACAAAATTCATTTACATACATTTCATTTATTCATTAACCATTTAATTTTTAGCAAGTATGAAAAAACACATCGGATTACTGTTAGTAATTTTGTCGTCTTTCATGAGTACTGCCATATTTGCCCAAGGTGGACAAATAGCAATTACCGGTACAGTGAAAGATGCGGCAGGTTTGTCAATTATCGGTGCAAATGTTTCGGTAGAGGGTACTACAATCGGTACCATTACGGATATTGACGGTAATTTTAAACTAGAAGTTCCAAGTAATGGAAAACTGAAAGTCTCCTACATCGGCTACCAAACACAAGTTATCAATATTGACAAAAGGCCTTCCTTCAGTATCATTCTGAAAGAAGATTCTGAGATGTTGTCCGAAGTTGTGGTAACAGCTTTGGGTATCAAGAGAGAAAAGAAAGCACTGGGATATGCCATGCAAGAGGTAAAGACAGATGCTTTCAATGAAAACCGCTCTACCAATGTATCGAACTTGTTACAAGGTAAAGTGGCAGGTGTACAGATATCACAATCAGGTAGCGGTCTTGCTGGCGGTACACGTGTAGTGCTCCGCGGATTGAACTCACTGAGTGGAAATAACTCCCCGCTTTGGGTTGTCGACGGTCTGCCTGTATTAAACAGCTCCACCAGTACTAATGACTATTCTTATGCCTCAGGAGCGTCCGACCTCAATCCCGATGACATCGAAAGCATCTCTGTACTAAAAGGTGCCAATGCAGCAGCCCTTTATGGCTCACGTGCACAAAATGGCGCTATCGTTATTACTACCAAAAAAGGCAAAGAAGGAAAACTTACCTTTGAATATAATGGCTATGTATCTATGACAAAAGCCTACGATTCTTACGAAATGCAAGATGTATACGGTCAAGGTAGTAACGGTGAGTTCTCTTTGGATGCCAAAGGCTCATGGGGGCCGAAAATGACAGGTCAGATGATTCCCAACTGGCGAAATCAGATGTATGGTGATGAAACCTACCAAGATTACGCTATGCTTCCTCAAAAAGACATTATCGACGACTTCTTCCGCACAGCCGTAAATTATGTAAACTCCATAAGTGCTACGGGTGGTAATGAAAAAATGAATGCCCGCTTCTCATTTACTGACAGTCGTAACCAGGGTATCATTCCCAACGAGTCAATGAACAAACAGAATTATAATCTGAATGTAGAGATTAAAAATAAATATGTCACTATCGGTGGAAAGGTAGCTTATTTCCGTGAAAAAGTGAAAAACAGACCGGGCAGCTGGAACGGTGTATGGGAAAATCTAATAAAAATGCCACGTAATATCCGCCTACACGATTTACAGAACCCCAAGGGTCTTGATGGATATACCGTGAACTGGGCAGGAAACAATAAAGTATTTTTCAACCCATACCAATTCATAATGAACGGTAATGGCAACAAGATGAATAGAGACCGTTTTCAAGGCCAGGCCACTGTAGTAGGACATATCACCGATTGGCTGAAAGTAACCGGACGTGTAGGTATTGACCGTATCACAGATGATATACAAAAGTATCAAGCTTATCACAACAAAGCTGAAACTCCTAAAGATTTGATTGATATAATGAATACTGCGCACGAAGAATTCAATGCCGATTTCATGGTGAATTTTGACAAACGTTTCGGTGACTTCTCTGTTACCGCCAATTTGGGTACAGCTACCGTTTACAGCAAATACAAACAGCTCCGCGGAGAAAGTGGAGAAGCCGTGATCCCCGATTTCATATCCTTAGGAAACGGTAAAACCAAGCTTGCTACCCAAGACTTTTGGTCAAAACGCGTCAATTCCGTACTGGGTAATGCAACGATAGGCTATAAAGGCTATGCTTATATCGATGTAACAGCCCGTAATGACTGGTCATCTACCTTGCCTTCGGACAATTGGTCTTATTTCTATCCTTCTCTCAGTGCAAGTGCCATATTATCCGATATATTCTCCATGCCTCAAGATTATTTCCTGAAAGTACGCGGTTCTATCGCTCAGGTAGGTAATGATACAGGAGCCTATACACTGGAAAATGTTTATACTCCGGGGACATTAGGCAGCTTTACAACAGCTCAAACAAGCAACACCTATCCACTGGCCGACTTAAAACCGGAAAAGACTACTTCTTGGGAGTTGGGGTTCGACTATCGTATGTTCAATAACCGTTTGGGAATTGATTTCACCTACTATAAGTCCACCACAACCAATCAGATTCTTTCAATGCCGATCCCTGGTTCATCCGGTTATGGAAATAAAAAGATAAACGCAGGTAAAATGGAAAGTAAAGGTATAGAATTGATGGTAAACGCCACCCCTTTCCAAAACAAAGACTGGCGTTGGGATATTACCTTAAACTGGGGTAAAAACACAACCCGTAACATCAGTCTGAACGATAAAATCAAACGTTATACCTTCCCTCTTACAACAATGGTAAAAATAGGTAAAGTCGTAGTTGATGAAGGTGGCAAGTTCGGTGATATCGTTTCTACCGCATTCAAAAGAAACGAAGACGGCAGAATATTGGTTGACGACAACGGTCTGCCGATTGTTGACACCAAATCAACAAAAGTTATCGGGAACATGACCCCAAAATGGACAGGCTCTTTCAATACTACTTTAGCATATAAAGGTATCGTACTAAACGCCTTAATTGACGTAAGATACGGCGGACAATTCCTTTCTCTGACCGATGCTCTGGCTTGCGGTTCCGGTAACTCCACAAAGACTCTTGCCGGGCGTGACGGTATGGTAGTAAACGGTATTGTAAACTCTACCGGAAAGGAAAATACCAAGCAGATCACATCTCAACAATACTATTCGGTAGTAGCCGGTAATTATCCTGTGGGCGAAGAATTCATGCACGACGCAACTTATGTGAAATTACGCGAACTCTCTATAGGATATACACTCCCCAAAATGTGGTTTAAAAACACCCCTATCAGCAATGTAAAAGTGTCATTGGTAGGCCGTGACCTCTTCAACATCTATAAAGCAGCTCCCGTAAATGCAGAGTTTGCTCAATATAACGACGATGTATTCCAAGCCTTTGAGTTGGCAGCTCTGCCATCGACCCGTACCGTAGGTTTCTCACTTAATGTTAAATTCTAACAATAACTATACAACCATGAAAATCAATAAAATAGCTATCATTTTAACCTCAGTTATCGCTATGAGCTGCACAGGTGACTTTGAAGATATGAACAAAGACCCAATGGCTGTCAGTGAAGTATCTCCTAAACTGATACTGCCTGTAATGATGAATTCAGGATACCATTTAGTTGCCGGCGACTATCAACGTGCCACTACCCTCTACTCTGCCCTATATTGCCAATATTTTGCCAATACTGCCAATTATTTTACGTCAGACAGTTATATGTTCAATACTGCCTGGGCGGAACGCGGTTTATGGAGTGCTTATTACGGAAATGTTATCAGAGGCATGCGGGAAGTTGCCGCTTCTTTAGAAAACCATCCCGAATACACTGACATGTATCAGATTATGCGTATAAATACAGCAATCATGACTATCCGCATGACCGATATCTTTGGAGATATTCCATATACCAAAGCCGGTTATGGAGAGACCCAGAATCCATATGATGCTCAAAAGGATATATATTATGATGTATTCAATGAACTTACAGATGCAGTTGCAATCTTGAAGGAAGCACGTCAAAACCAGTTGCAGTACGGCGATGAAGATATGATATATCAAGGAAACGTTGAAAAATGGATTAAACTTGCCAATTCCGTACGCCTTCGCGCAGCATTACGTATCTCATTCATTGACCCCAATAAGGCAAAAGCAGAAGGGGAAGCCGCTTTAAAAGAATCACTCATCGCTTCCAATGAAGATAACGCCGCTGTCACCATACCGATGCCCAATACATGGTATAACCCACTCATCGAAGCCGGCGGATGGAATGAATTCAGAGCCAGCAAAACATTGGTTAACATCTTGCAACAGCAAAGTAGTGTAACAGATCCTCGCCTGGAGCTGATGCTGTCACAAACCGAGGCATACGTTAAAGGCGAAGATCGTACAGTACCGCGTTTTCAGGGTGTTCCCAATGGACTATCTACAGCTGATGTAAGCTTAAAGCAATACAACAATGAACATAATTCCGGGATTTGGGGATATATGTGGGGATTCAAATGGAATAGTCTTGCCCCCGATCCAACCGCATCATTGCCTAATACACACGAAGTATGCCCGCCGCTTTCGGTTATGAATTATTCAGAAGTATGTTTCCTTAAAGCTGAAGCAGCTCTCCGCAATTGGGCAGGTGCCGGTAATGCCAAAGATAATTACGAAAATGGAATCAAAGCTTCCTTCGCCGATATGAGAACCCTTGCTCCCGAAGGCTCTTATACCAGTGATAATGATAACACTTACATCACTACCGGCAACGTAAAATGGAATGAGACGGATGATTTTGAAACGAAATTAGAGAAAATCATCACTCAGAAGTGGTTGGGTATATATCCCAATGCAGATGAAGCTTGGGCAGAATGCCGCCGTACAGGATATCCGATACTCAATCCTGTAGTATTGAGTTTAGATCCCAATATTAATCCCGCCAACGGTGAGTTTATTAAAAAACTACGTTATGTGGATAATGAGTTGACCAATAACAAAGAAAACGCCGAGAATCCGGCCTTGAATGGTGGCAAAGGTGACGGTTTGAATGTACGCGTATGGTGGGATACAGCACGCTATAAATAATTCTATATCACTATTTATAATATGGCAGGTAGAAGATACATCAACATACAATAATGCATCTTCTACCTTTCTATTATAACCAACAAAAGATTCTATTACAACATGAAAGTTAAGTTTTTATTATTCTCCCTTTTCTACTGCTCACTCACAGTTCAAGCACAATGGACCACACATGATGATTATGGACAAGATGACATCATCAACCCTAGTGCGGCTACCTATCATTTCGACATAGCTTCCGGACCGGTGAAAGCCAATGACGAATCACTTACGGCAAATTACCAATGCCCCAAATGGTTCCGTGATGCAAAATTTGGCATTTATATGCATTGGGGACTGAATTCAGTCCCCGGTTATGACGGACATTATGGCCGTTGGATGTATTGGTATCAAGAGCCGGATTCTTCACTGCTTAAGAACGAAATATTGGGTTACAGAGCACATGCTCCGAAAGTATACCAATACCATCTGAAACACTTTGGTCATCCTTCCAAGTTCGGATACAAGGATTTCATTCCTATGTGGAAAGCAACCCGATTCAATGCCGATTCATTAGCTGCTTTCTACAAAGAGATCGGAGCCAAATTTATTGGCGTAATGGCAGTTCATCACGATAATTTCGACTTGTACGATTCCAGCCACCAACCCTGGAACTCTGTAAAGATGGGGCCGAAGATAGATATCGTAGGCGCATGGCAGAAAGCTTGCAAAAAAGTAGGGGTTCATTTTGCCGTAACATCTCATTTGAGTAATTACTGTCACGAACATATGTTCTATCAAGGTACTAACGCTGATCCCAAAGGTCCTTACGCCGGCATACCTTATGATTACATGAATCCGGCTTATGAAGGGCTTTACGGTAAACGCAGCCCCGACCGTATCATGCGTCAGGAACCGGAATTCGCTCAGCAATGGTACGAGCGTACCAAAGAATTGATAGACAAATACAATCCCGATTTAATCTACTTTGATGGTCCGCTCCCCAATGGCATCTATGGCCAACAACTTGCAGCCCACTTCTATAACACCAAACTTGCAAAGGATGGAACCCAACAAGGAGTGCTTACCATCAAACGTCCCCGGGGAGGATTTACGCTTGACCGCGAATGCTCCGGAGAAGATGAACTACAAAAAAATCCATTTTTGGTTGATACCACAGTCAATCCTGGTTGGTTCTATATGGGAAATTCTCTAAACATCAATAAGGACGGTGGCGATTCTGGTATGGGTGCTATATCTGAGGTGAAAGCCAAAGACAAACTCCGTATGACTGCGGGACAGATAGTAGACAATTTAGTAGATATTGTCAGCAAAAACGGCAACATGCTTCTAAGTGTTCCCTTACGCGCCGACGGCACTTTCGACGAAAAGGAAGAGAAGATACTGAATGAGTTCGGCGAGTGGATGAATGTGAATAAAGAAGCCATCTACG
>OGNB01001182.1_pt1 | contig 15692 bp, 12 predicted proteins | sample 1573301 | NCBI WGS metagenome assembly OGNB01 (sample SAMEA2581914, study PRJEB24529) | metagenome | biome: Human gut stool | place: China | collected 2011
CCGGCTGCCCTGCGGGGAGGCCGGAGGCCTTGGCGTTTTTCAGCTCTCCCTTCGTCAACCTTCAACATCTCCGGCGGTGACCCCGTGATCGAAAACAACAACGCGCGCGGCCTCGTTTTCAATATCCAGAAATATTCCGTGCATGATGGTCCCGGCATCCGTACCATCGTCTTCACCAAGGGCTGCGGTCTGCGCTGCCGCTGGTGCAGCAACCCGGAATCCCAGCACAGGGAACCGGAGCTGGCCTACAACCAGGGCCGCTGCCTGGGGACGGACAAGTGCACCCGCTGCTTCAAGGCCTGTCCCAACGGCGCCCTGTCCCGTCGCGAGGACGGCTTCGTGGCCATCGACCGCAGCAAATGCGTGGGCTGCAAGGACATGCCCTGTGCCGAAGCCTGTCCGGCCCAGGGGATCATCGTCTACGGCAAGCCCTACACCGTGGCCGAGGCCCTCAAGGTTGCGCAGGAAGATGCCATGTTTTATGCTCGCTCCGGTGGCGGCATGACCATCTCCGGCGGCGAGCCCCTGTTGCAGAGCGAATTTGCCCTCAACCTGCTGCGCCTGGCCCGTGAGCGCCGTGTGAAGACCTGCATCGAGACCTGTGGTCTCGTCCCCACCGATGTGGTGCGTGAGGCGGCCCAGTACCTCAACTATGTGCTGTTCGACATCAAGCACATGGATCCCGAAGTGCACAAAAAGCACACCGGCATGCCCAACGACCTCATCCTGAAGAATTTCCAGACCCTGGTGACGGAGTTCCCGGACCTGCCCATCACGGCCCGTACGCCCATCATTCCCGGGTTCAACGATCATGGCCCGGACATCAAGGCCATCTGCGACTTCCTCAAGCCTTTCGAGCATGTGAAGTACGAGATGCTGCCCTATCACCGTCTGGGCACGCAGAAGTACACCTTCCTGGACCGTGTGCCCCCCATGGGCGACGTGACGCTGGACGACAAAAAGTTTGCCGCCCTGCAGAAGATCGCCGTCGCCACGCTGGGGGACCGCGTCGTCATCCCCCGTTAGGCCGGGCTTTCGTGCAACCGTAAAGGGTCCGTCTTTCGGGGACGGGCCCTTTTTTTGCCTCCTCTGCCTTCTCAAGGAGCGGATATGGTCAACTGGCACAAATTCTTCACTTCCATCCTCGATACCATTTCCGACGGTGTTTTCATTTCCGACGCCATGGGCACCACCCTGTATGTGAACCAGATGTATGCCGATCTGGTGGGGGTGCCTGCCCGGGACCTGCGGGGCAAGAACGTGCGCGACCTGGTCAGCGAAGGCTTTTTCGACCTGGCCCTGAACCCCGAAGTGGTGCGCACGGGCAAGCCCGCCACCTATATGCAGAAGCTCAAGGACGGCAAGAACGTGGTCATCTCCGGGTCGCCCGTTTTTGACGACAAGGGGCGCGTCTGTCTGGTGGTCACCTTCGTGCGCGACGAGACCCGCCTGGCCGAGCTCAACGAGCAGACCGGCGAGCAGCGCAAGCTCATCAAGGAGATCAACGACAAGCTGGCCTTCGTGGCCCAGTCCCAGGGGCGCGACCTGGAACCGGTCTTCGCCAGCAGCGCCATGCAGTCGGTGGCCATGGAGCTCAAGCGCTACGCCAGCACGGACGCCACCGTGCTCATCATGGGCGAGACCGGTGTGGGCAAGGACGTGTTCGCCCGCCTGACCCACCGCTGGAGCCGCCGCAAGGACAAGATCCTGCTCAAGGTGGACTGCGGCGGCATCTCCGAGACCCTGACGGAATCGGAAATCTTCGGTTATGTGCCCGGTGCCTTCACCGGTGCGTCCAGCAAGGGCAAGCCCGGCTATTTCGAGATCGCCGACGGCAGCACCATCTTCCTCGATGAAGTGGGCGAGCTGCCCCTTTCCATGCAGACGCGCCTGTTGCGCGTGCTGCAGGACAACGAGATCGTGCGCGTGGGCAGCTCCCAGCCCCGCAAGGTGGACGTGCGCATCATCGCCGCCACCAACCGCAACCTTGAGGAATGCGTGGAGGCGGGCACCTTCCGCCGTGACCTGTTCTACCGTCTCAACGTGGGCACGGTACGCATCCCGCCCCTGCGCGAGCGGCCCGAGGACGTGCGCGTGCTGGCGGAGCTCTTCCTGCGCCAGTACACCACCAAATACCGCAAGAAGCTGGCCTTCATGGACATCACGCTGGACATGCTGGCCCAGTACCGCTGGCCGGGCAACGTGCGCGAATTGCAGAACCTGGTCCACAGCCTGGTCATCACCCGCCAGGGGCCCCGCATCTCGCCCCGCGACCTGCCGTCCAACATCAGCGGCCTGCACGACGAGAGCGGCGGCCATCTGGATGCCGTGCTCATGCAGGCCCGGCCCCTGCGCGAGATCATCGCCGACATGGAGCGGGACTTTTTGCGCCGGGCCATCGAGGTGCACGGTTCCGTCCGCCGGGTCTCGGAGCTGTTCCAGGTCAACCGCAGCACCATCTTCCGCAAGCTGCAGGGCAGCAAGGGACACGACAAGGACGAGGATGCCGGTTCGGCTTCCTGATCCGTCTCCTCCCGGCTTGATCGTTCGCATGACGCAAAAAAGGCGCTTCCCCTCGGGGAAGCGCCTTTTTCGTCGGTATGGCGGAAAGCCCGGCTAGGCCTGGGCAGCGTCCTTTTGCTTGTTGCGCCGGCGCAGCACCAGCATGGTCACCACCATGAAGACCAGGCCGGAGGCGAAGCCGGGCAGCAGGCTGCCGTGCATGAGGCCGGAGACCATGTAGCCCACCGCGCTGCTGGCCGCCACCACACAGGCATAGAGCATCTGGGTGGAGACGTGTTCCAGATGGGCGCAACCGGCGCCGGCACTGGACAGGATGGTGGTGTCGGAGATGGGCGAGCAGTGGTCGCCGAAGACGCTGCCGGCCAGGGTGGCGGACAGGCAAATCAGTACCAGGTTGGGATCCACGGCCTGGGCCACGGGCACCACGATGGGGATCAGGATGCCGAAGGTCCCCCAGGCGGTACCGGTGGAGAAGCTCAGGAAGCCGGCCACCACGAAGATGATGGCGGGCAGCAGGCCGCCGGAGATGCCGCCGTCGGCCACCAGGGTCTTGACGAAGAGCGGGGTCTGCAGCAGGTCACGGCACACGCCGCTGATGGCCCAGGCCAGCACCAGGATGGTATTGGCGGGCATCATGGCCTTCATGCCTTCGCCGGCGCAGTCCATGAAGGATTTGAGGCTCATGAGGCCGCGCGGCACGAACATGAAGAAGGCCACGGTCAGCGCGCCGAAGGAGGCCCAGACCAGGGCCTTGGAGGCGCTGCAGTTGCCGAAGGCCGCCGCCAGGGTGTGGTAGGCGGGATCGCTGCCCCAGTAGCCGCCGCTGTAGAGCAGGGCCAGCACGGCGAAGACGATCAGGCTGCCGATGGGCACGAGCATGTCCATCAGGTGGCCCTTGGCGCTGGCGCCCATCTCGGCCTGTTCGGCGTCCACGTTGCCCAGTTCGCCCTGCTGGGCGCGCAGTTCGGCCTCGCGCATGGGGCCGAAGTCGAAGTTGCCCAGACAGACCATGACCACCATGATGATGGAGAACAGGGCGTAGAAGTTGTAGGGGATGGTGGCCACGAAGGCGGCGAAATCGCTTTCAAAGGCGCCGGTGGCTTTCAGGTTGCTGCCCACGGCGGCGGCCCAGCTGGAGATGGGCGCGATGATGCAGATGGGGGCGGCGGTGGCGTCGATGACGTAGGCCAGCTTGGCGCGGGAGATCTTGTAGCGGTCCGTCACCGGGCGCATGACCGTGCCCACGGTGAGGCAGTTGAAATAGTCGTCGATGAAGATGAAGGCGCCCAGGCCGCCGGTGGAGAGCATGGCCACGCGTTTGCTCTTGATGCGCTTGGTGGCCCAGTTGCCGTAGGCACGGGTACCGCCGGCACGCGAGATGGTGAACACCAGCGCGCCCAGCAGGGTACAGAAGATGATGATGTTGAAATCGACCTTGTTCACCATGGTGGTGAAGGCGATCTCCACGGGCTTGATGATCAGGTCGCCCGTGCCCATGCCCAGGCAATAGATGACGGTGCCGCTGAGAATACCGAGGAAGAGGGAGGAAATGACTTCCTTGGTGATCAGGGCCAGGGTGATGGCGATGATGGGCGGCAGCAGAGAGAGCCAACCCGCGTCAAACGGATCCATGAACATGCTCCTGTCTTGAAGGTCTGGAAGGCGCAGCGCCGCATACGGCTTACCGGCATGCATCCCCCGCCGGCGCGTGATCTTCCCGGTCGCGCTGGACTGCGTTCGTGGAAGCATATCATGCGCGCTTTGGAGCGGCAATACAAAACGGTCGGAAAAAACGGAACGGATGGGCCTCGGGGCGGGCCGTCGCGGAGCCCGTCACGAAAAAACGCCTGAGGACTGTCCACAGGCGTTGTTATCCGGCGTATCAGAGAAAAGGCGGAAGGCGCGGGCTACAGGCTGATCTCGCCGTACTGGGCTTCATACTGCTGGATGGTCTGCACCAGCGCGGCGGCCAGGCGTTTGGCGCTTTCGGGGCTCATGCCGATGGCCTTTTGCGGCTGCACGGCCAGCACCGGGCCCTGCTGGTCGTTTTCCTGACGGCTCACGCAGGCCGTGAGCAGGATCTCGCCACGGGCAAAGGTGGTCTGGAAGGCATTGGCATAGATGGTGCCCATACCGGGGGCGGGCAGCATGGCCACACGCATCTGCGGCTGTTCGGGCTGCTGTTCCGGGGCATGGCTGTTGGCGGGAGTTTTTTTCAGGGCGGGCATGGGGATATCCTCCTGTCTGGTTGTGACGGGCAAGAAATTCTTCTGTTTCTTTGTTGCTTCTCTTCTACTTCGTCTTTTCTACTTCTTTTCGTTTTTGGCGCCCTTGTCGTTCTTGCCGGTCTTTTCTTCCTTGCCGGCCTTTTCGTCGGGGCCGTCGGCATGGGTCCGGATGCTGACCCGGGGCAGCTCGGCGAATTGGACGCTGCCCGCATCCATGCGGCTGATGATCTCGGCGGTGATGTCCATGGACGCAGGAGCGGAAAGGACGTTCTGGCGGGCCATGACGGCCACGTCGCCCTTGTCGGCGCGCCATGCTTCGATCTGGGCCAGCATGTGCTTGCTGACCACGTCGCGGGCGGCGGCCTGTTCCAGGGCCATCTGGCGCTGCAGCAAGGCCAGCCCCTGGCGCAGCTCCTGCTGGCGCTTTTCTTCAGGGCTTTTTTTCAGTTCTTCCTGATAGGCGGCCAGGCCGTTCTGCAGGATGGTCTGGACCTTGCCCAGATGCTCGTTGGCCTGCTGTGCGGCCTTGGACTGGCTGAGGACGCGTTCCACGTCCACGCAGACCACGTCAGGGCCGGTGTCCAGGCAACCGGACAGGGGCAGGGTCAGCATGAGGGCAAGGCCGGACAAAAAACGGGAAAGATGGGGCATGGCTCTCTTCCTTGGAGTGTGTTTTTACCCACCTGAGTAATTCTTGTGCATTCCATGATATGGATCAGTTGTCGGTGGAAATGTTGGGGAAGCGAAGAGGAAGATCCGTTGCGGACCGGAAAACCAACAGGGCCGATCTCCCGGAAGGTTCGGAGATCGGCCCTGTTGAAGCGCGGCGGTCGTGACTCTCAACGGCCGCCGCGCAGGCTGGATGTTTAGAACTCGTAACGGAAGCTGCCGAACACACCGTGGCCGGTGGTGTGCTGACCGGCCTGCAGGGTGTAGTTGACGCCGAAGCTCATGGTGTCGTTACCCATTTCCAGGCCGACGCCACCCTGCCAGGTGAGGTAGTCCATCATCTGGGTCTCCACTTCATAGCTACCGGGCAGGCCGGTGAAGGCCACGTCCTGCTTGGCCTTGATGTCGCCGGCGGCCGGGATCACACTGAAGTCGATGCTGGGCTTGAAGGACCAGCCGCTGTCCAGGGTGAAGTCCTTGGTAAAGGTCACGCCCACGGGGAAGGTCCAGATGTCCTGATGGAAGCCGTCGCCTTCCAGGACGGTGCCGCCGTCGGCGTCCACGTCATAGCCCCAGGTGTTGAGGCTCATGTAGCGCACGCCGATATGCGGGATGACGTCCAGCACGCTGGTCTCCAGCTTGTATTCGGCACGCAGACCGGCGGAGATGGCGCTGGCCTGCACATCGGCTTCCAGATCGCCCATGCCCATGCGGCCGTCCATCTCCTGCTTGAGGTCGTTCCAGGTGCTGGTGTAGGAGACGTCGGCCATGAGGCCGAAGTTCTCATAGTTCCAGCCGGCGTAGGCGCCCAGGCCCCAGAAGCTCATATTGTTCTCGGTGCTGTTGAGGTCGCCGCCGCTGGATTCGGCATAGCCGCCGCCGATGTTGAAGGTGATACCGGCGCGGATGGCGTTCTCGAAGGTGTAGTCGGCACCCAGGGAGACGCCGCCCAGGTTGCCGTTGAAGCCGTAGTCAAGGTTGCCGGCTTCCATGCCCCAGCCGTGCTGGCTCTGCCACAGGGGCGCGATCCACAGGGCGAAGCCGGTAGTGTTGCGATCCACGATCTTGCCTTCGGCATCCATGGCCTGCGCGCCGTCAGCCGGATTGGCAAAGCCCAGACGGTTGACCACGGCATTGCTGGCCGCGTCGGAAGCCATCTTGGTCATCTGCGGCACGGCGCCGGCAAAGGCGATACGGGAAGCGCTTTCGATGGTGGCAGCGGCGGTCTGATGATCCCCGCCGATGAAACGCTTGTCCGTGGCACGGCTCAGGAAGCGGATGCCGCGCTCTTCAGCGTTCACGTCGGCATAGTTCCAGCCGTTGGTACCGGCAGCGCCATGGCGCGCATACAGGGAGTTGACAGCATCGCCCATGCTGTCGTCCAGGCCGGTGAACACGTCGTGGGCGTCGCGACCTTCAGCCGTGAAGGTCTTGCCATCAGTGGAGGTCAGAACGACCATGTCGCTGCTGGACTGCAGGTTGTCGCCACTCCAAGCGCCCTCGTCAATGGTAGTCCCACCAACACCTGTGACGACTTCATAGTTCCCACCGGCCACAGCATCGGTGATGGTCAGCTTGGCGCCACTTTCAACAGTGAGCGCGGCTCCATCGGCATTGTAGATATTCTGGTTGCCGTCCACGATCAGATGGCTGTCACTGGTCATGATCAGCGTGCCGCTGTTGTAGATGTCCTTGCCTTCGGCGGCGGTGTTGCCACTAAAGGTATTGGTGCCGTTGAAGGTCAGCTCTCCGGCGTTATAGATGGCGCCGCCGATCTTGCCGGCTTGGTTGCCTTCAAAGGTGGAACCCGTGATGGTCATCTTGCCACCATTGGTGATGGCGCCGCCCTGCTGAAGGGTATGGCCTTCCAGCATTGCCGTGTTTTTGGAGAAGGTGCTGTTGGTGATATTGACTTTGCCATTCGTGCCGTTCCACACAGCGCCGCCGTTACCGGCTTTGTTACCGGTGAACCCGGAATACGTGATGTTGATCTCGCCTGTGTAGTCAGTCCTACCGGACATGTTGGCAATAGCGCCACCCATGCTGCCGGACGAGTTTTGATCGAACTGGCTGCCGGTGATGGTGATGTTACCATCCTTGTTATAGATGGCTCCACCACTCATGTTGGTGCTATTCTGCTTGAAAGTGGCCTTGGTAACAGAAAGATGAGTATGTCCGGGATCTCCGTTGGAGGGATCATGCCAGACAGCGATGGCGCCGCCGCCCTCTTCGCCGCTGCTATTTTTTCCGAGCGTCTCGTTTCCCTCGAAGATGGCTCCTTCGTCAATGGTCAGATTGCCGTATTCCAGGGCGATGGCACCGCCCCAGGTCTGAGCCTGATTGTTTGCGAACTTCGCATTGCTACCGATGATGACAGATTGGTTGGCGCTCAGCTGCGTTTCGTTCTTCAGCTTGATATAGATGGCGCCGCCACCCCAAGCGCTGCCGGTGGCATTGTTGCCCGTAAAGGTGACGTTATCACCGATCTTGATACCGTTCAGCAGCTTGAGAGCGCCAGCGGCACCGGTAGTCTTGGAGTTGCTAGTGAAGGTCGTCCCGTTGGCGACAGACACTCCTGTGGTGGTGTAGCCCACAGTCGCCACACCGGCGAGAGCTTCATCCCCCTGGGAGAACCCTTCATAAGTGCCTTGCAGCACCGTCCCATTGAGCACAACGCCATTGGTCCACTGTGCAGTTTCTCCGTTAGGCTTCGTCCAGCTTCCCTCAGCCCCGGCCACACCGGCGCCGCCCATGACCAGCATGCCGGCCACGGCCAGCGAGCCGAAGACGTTGAGCAGGTGGCATTTCTTGAGCACCGCCTTGTACCGGTTGATCAGATTGCCGATGGCTCCCTTGGTAAGTTGCATAACAGCATCTCCCGAATTTGCGACGTCCGGCCAACAACGGGCGTCAGGTGTACAGGCAGGCTGTCAGGGCGCGAGACAAAGAACCGCTGCAAGTAATGATAATGAATACAGTACATTGCATGTGGACTGCCCATAACAGCATTGCGTTCGCAAATGTGGGCGGATATGATGCTCCTAATGATGATGGAGAATGGAACAAAATATCGCCCACACTCTTTTGTTAGGACAGTTTTCAGACTGAGTAAACAAAAAAATGTACATTTATATTCATTTTTTTGTTACGTACTGATTTATTGTCCTTTTTGGGGTGGGTCAAGGATGAAAACATATGCAGAAACTTGGAGAACGCATCCGTCATGTACGGGGCAGAATGTCCCAGGAGGCTTTTGCCGGCCTGCTGGGCATCAGCAAGGGCGCGCTCGGCGGTTATGAACGTGGGGAAAATTGTCCCAATGCTGATGTTATCTTAACTATTTGTAATAAATGTAAAATCAATGTCTCCTGGCTGATGTCGGGAGCCGGGGCCATGCATGCCCCGGACAACATTGATGAGGATGAGCGGCCGGAAAACAGACCTGCCCCCCTGGAAGACGGAAGCCAGACGGCCGGAGAATTGTCCTGCCAGATGGCGCCCGGCCAGGATTGCAAGGCAGAGAACAACGCCTTGCGGGCTCATTGCCGCTGGTTGCAGGAGCGCCTGGACCAGCTGGAAGCGGAGCGCCGGGATCTGAACAGGGAAAACAGGCTGTTATGGCAAAAAAATGCCAGTCTTGGCGAACGGCTTGCCCGCCTGGAACAGTCACAGGAGATGGCCCGCGTGAACGCCCGTGCATCGGAAGAAGACACGACGGCAGCCCTGACTGTTTCCCGCCACGGAGTGCGCTGCAACCGTCTGCAGGAAAGCTGCAAGACGGACAGGACCTAGGCAGAAGATCCTTCTGTGTCATGCGGCCGTTGCTGCAGGCATGCCCGCTTTCCTGCATGCCTGCTCACGGACAGGGCCTGCCCCATGCTCTTGACGGGACAGGCAGATATCGTACTCTGTCAGGGCTTAAACTGATTGCTTGAAATATGATAAGAAATATGTAAATATACTCTTTATGAGCAGATTATGCACAATAGGTGAAGCAGCGCGATTGCTTGGAGTATCCATTCCCACCCTTCGCAGATGGGAAGAGAGCGGAAAACTGGTTCCCGAGCGTACAGCCGGCAAACACCGTCGATATGACATCACAAAACTCAAGCCCGAGCTGGCGATCGCAGATACGACCCGTACGACCATTGCCTATGCCCGGGTCTCCAGTCATGACCAGCGGGAAGATCTTGAGCGGCAGAAGCAGGTGCTCGAACTCTACTGTGCACAACACGGCTGGAACTTTACGCTGCTTTCCGATCTCGGTTCAGGAATGAACTACCACAAAAAAGGATTGCGCCGTCTATTGGATGCCATCCTTTCCGGGGATGTCGGACGGCTGGTCATAACCCATAAAGACCGGCTGCTCAGATTCGGTGCTGAGCTCGTATTCGCCATCTGCGAAGCAAAAAATGTTGAAGTCGTCATCCTCAACCAGGGGGAGGAATGCTCTTTTGAAGAAGATCTTGCCAAAGACGTCCTGGAGATCATCACGGTCTTTTCCGCCCGGCTCTACGGCAGTCGATCCCATAAAAACAAAAAGCTTCTTGAAGACGTCAAAAAAGCAGTCGAGGATAATGCCCTGTGCTGATGGCCCACAAGATAGCCCTTGACCTCAACAATCATCAGCGGACGTACATGCTGCGTGCGACTGGTGTTGCCCGGTTCGCGTATAACTGGGCTCTTGAACAATGGGGCATCCAGTACAGGGCATGGCGCGAAGACGACACGCTTCCAAAGCCTTCCCAGTTTTCCCTCCGCAAACAGCTGAACGAGATCAAAAAGGAAAGCTTCCCCTGGATGCTCGAGGTGACGAAGTGTGCCCCTCAACTGGCGATCATCCAGCTTGGAGAAGCCTTCAAGAACTTCTTCGCGCATCGTGCCGCCTATCCGAAATTCAGGAAGAAGGGCGTGCACGACAGGTTCAGCATCTCCAATGACCAGTTCGCCGTTCAGGGAAAACGTATACGGATCCCCAAGCTTGGATGGGTCAGGATGCGTGAGGCTTTGCGATTTTCAGGAAAGCTCGTATCGATCACTGTTTCCCGCATGGCCGACAGATGGTTCGTGAGCATCACGGTGGATACGGAAGACAGACGACAGCAGCACAACGAGAACCAAGAAGCTGTTGGTGTCGATCTTGGGGTATCCGCCCTTGCGACGCTCTCCACCGGGGAAGTGGTACAGGGGCCGAAAGCTTACAGCAAGCTTGTCAAAAGGCTCGTGCGACTCTCACGAAGTCTTTCGCGAAAAGCGCGTGGGTCGAACAATCGTGAAAAAGCACGACGGAAGCTCGCCAGGCTCCATGCCAGGATCGCCAATATCAGGCAGGAAGGACTGCACCAGCTTACGACATCGCTTGCCAGAAGGTTCTCCATCATAGGCATCGAGGATCTGAATGTACGCGGGATGCTGAGAAACAGACGTTTATCCAGATCCATAGCAGATGGCGCCTTTTATGAGTTCCGTCGGCAGCTGGAATATAAAAGCGGCATATATGGCGGGACAGTTGTTGTGGCCGACCGCTGGTTCGCCAGCAGCAAAACATGTTCCGACTGTGGTCACCGGCTGGAAGCCTTGCCTCTGTCCATGCGTCATTGGGTATGCCCCGAATGCGGGACATACCATGATCGTGACGTCAATGCTGCCATCAATTTAAGAAACAATGCCGTGAGTTCCACGGTGTAAGCCTGTGGAGAGGAAGGCTCTGGCTTTCTTTTCGGAGAAAGTGAAACCGGCCTCGATGAAGCAGGAAGTTAGCATTGAATCTATTTGTCTAGTTATGAATAGATTTAAGTAGGTATAACAGAACGGCAAGACCTGACATCTGGAGCGCGCATGAACAGCAGTTATCCTCTGGTATTTTCCGTCACCTCGGGCAAGGGGGGCGTGGGCAAGACCAATATCTCGGTCAATCTGGCCCTGACCCTGGCGGCGCGCGGCAAGCGCGTGCTGCTTCTGGACGCGGACCTGGGGCTGGCCAATGTGGACGTGCTGCTGGGCCTGCATCCCGAAAAGAACATCTTCCACCTGTTCCATGAGGGGGCGTCCCTGCGGGACATCCTGCTGCCCACGGAATACGGCTTCTCCATCCTGCCCGCCTCGTCGGGTGTCAGCGAGATGCTGGCGCTCAATTCGGGGCAGAAGCTGGAGCTGCTGGATGCCATGGACGAGCTGGAGGACGATCTGGATTTCCTCATCGTGGACACGGGCGCGGGCATCAACGACAGCGTGCTCTATTTCAATGTGGCGGCGCAGGAACGTCTCCTCGTCCTGACCCCGGAACCCACCTCCCTGACGGACGCCTATGCCCTGATCAAGGTGCTGAAGACGCAGCACGGCGTGGACCGCTTCCAGGTCTGCGTGAACATGGCGCAGGACATGAAGAGCGCCCGCGAGATGTTCGTGCGGCTCACGGACGTCTGCGACCACTTCCTGGGCGGGGTCTCTTTGGATCTGGCCGGTGTGCTGCCCCGCGACCCCGGCGTGCACGAGGCCGTGGTGCGCCAGCAGCCCTTCTGCCGCTGCCTGCCGGAAAGCCCGGTCTGCCGGGGGCTGGAAAAGATGGCGGACACCATCCTGCGCTGGGAGCCCGCTCCCAGTGCCGACGGCAACATCAAATTCTTCTGGAAAAAACTGCTCTACCGCTGAGACGTCCCTTGCGGGGACGGACGGCGGCCGGACGGAAGGCCATAAAAAAACGGCGTCGAAAGACGCCGTTTTTTGTCGTGCATGGGCTGTCCCCGGGTGCGGGGCAAGAGCCGTCCTTACTTCACGGTCACCAGCTCGTAATCCACGTTGCCGATGCCGATCTTCCGGGCATGCTCGATCTGGCTGCGCCAGTTGGTCTTGGGATGGATGTCGGTGAAGTGGTCGTTGTGCTCGTGGGCGCACTGGCCCAGCACGCTGGTGCTGATGGCGGGCGCGGCGTTGACCGCGTCGATACAGGCGTGGTCCAGGGCCACGGGGTCGAAGCCGGCGAACATGCCGATGTCGGGCACCACGGCGGCGTCGTTCTCGGCGTGGCAGTCGCAGTAGGGCGAGACCTGGTTGACGATGCTCACATGGAAGTGCGGGCGGTTCTGGATGACGGCCTTGGTGTATTCGGCCATGCGTTCGTTGAGGATGGTGCTCTCGGCGTCGAAGGCGTTGCTGATGGCGTCGAAGTTGCACACGCCGATGCAGCGGCCGCAGCCGGCGCACAGGTCATGGTCGATGCGGGCCTTGTGGTCTTCGCCGATGCTGATGGCCGACTGGGCGCAGTAGTGCGTACAGGTCTTGCAGCCGCGGCACTTTTCGGCGTCGATGCCGGGCTTGCCGATGCTGTGCATGGCCATCTTGCCCGCACGACTGCCGCAGCCCATGCCGATGTTCTTGATGGCGCCGCCGAAGCCGGTCAGCTCGTGGCCCTTGAAGTGGGTCAGGCTGATGAAGATGTCGGCGTCCATGATGGCGCGGCCGATGAAGGCGCTCTGGAAGTGGTCACAGCCTTCCAGGGGCACTTCCATCTCGTCGGTGCCCTTGAGGCCGTCGGCGATGATCATCTGGCAGCCGGTGCTCAGGGGCGAGAAGCCGTTTTCCTGCGCGGCGGCCAGGTGTTCCAGGGCGTGCTTGCGGCGGCCCACATACAGGGTGTTGCAGTCGGTCAGGAAGGGGCGCCCGCCCAGGGAGGTCACCTTGTCGGCCACCACCTTGGCAAAGTTGGGACGCAGGAAGGACAGGTTGCCCGGCTCACCGAAATGGATCTTGATGGCCACGAACTTGCTGTCCATGTCGATGCTGTCGATGCCGGCCTTTTCGATCAGTTTTTTCAGCTTGTCCAGCAGGCCGGTGCCCACGGGGCAGCGCATGTCGGTGAAATAGACTTTGGAAGCGCTCATTGTCGTCTGTTCTCCAGCGTAGAGGTGTTGAGCGCCGCCCCGGAGGACGGCGCGGACGTTCGGATGTTACAGGCCGTACTGGCGGCCCAGGGAAAAGGCCTTGCCCAGCGGCTCGCCCACGCGGCAGTACTGTTTCTGACCGCCGTCGTAGAGCAGGGGATCGATGCGGTACATGTCGGGCTGGCCGCTTTCGTTGAGGCAGTCGCTCTCGATGCCCACGTTGAGGATGCGGCCCACGAACTGGGTATGGCTGCCCAGTTCCAGCGTGGCCTGCAGTTCGCATTCCAGCACCAGCGGGCACTCGTCCACATAGGGGGCATCCACCACCTTGCTGCGCACGGCGGTCAGGCCGGTGGCGGAGAATTTGTCCTCCCTGGCACCGGAGACCATGCCCGCAAAGTCCACCATGGCGGCCTGGGCCGCCGAGGGCACGCAGACCGTGAACGCCTTGCGCGCCACGATGGCCTTGTGCGTCCAGCGTTCGGGCCGCACGGAGACGGCGATGCAGGGCGGGTTGGAGCAGCAGATGCCGCCCCAGGCGGCGGTCATGATATTGGCTTTGCCTTCTTCATCATAGGCGGCCACCAGAAAGGCCGGCATGGGGTAGGCCAGGGTGACGGGACCAAGAGCTTTTTTCATGGTGTGACCTCCTTGTCATGCATGATGTGTTCCGCGCAACCGCTTGTGAAGGATGGCTGTATAGCATCGCCTGCGGCCTGTAGCAACATGTGGGGAGTAACATGTTTGCTGCAAAGGTGTCATTGTCTTTTCCTCTCGACATGCATCGCCGGGAGGGCCGCGGGGCTAGCCGTCCTCCAGGGGTTGCAGGGCGTGGTGCAGGCGCGGCAGCCGGCGCACGCCCGCCAGCAGGATGCCCAGGGCCACGCAGGGGGCGGCCGCCAGGGCCAGGAAGGCGGGGCCGTAGCCCAGCAGATGGGCCACCAGCCCGCCGTAGGAGGCGCTGCACGAAGCGCCGATGCCCTGCAGGGTCATGATGACGCCCAGGCCCAGGTTGACGTGGCCGGTGCCGTTGAGCAGCCGGGCGGCAAGGCCGGGCGTGACCACGCCCAGGATGCCCGCGCCCACGCCGTCCAGCATCTGGACGGGGATGATGCTCCACGGGCTGTGCCAGAAGCCCGCGATGCAGCCGCGCAGGGGCAGGGCCAGCAGCGCGCACCAGAGCAGGATGCCGTAGCCGCGCCTGCGGGCCAGACGGGCGGCCCAGAGGGCCACGAGGATCATGGTGCCCTGGGCGATGACCACGGTGGCGGCGGTATAGGCCGCGCCGTTGATGGCGAAGCGGGCCACGGCGGACTGGCCCAGCAGGGGCAGCATGTGGGCGTTGCCCAGATGGAAAAAGAGCATGACCAGCCCCACGCAGAGCACGGGCAGGGCCGCGGGGCCGTGCCAGAGGGCCGCGCGCTGTGCGGGCGTGGCGTGTTCCGCTTCAGGGGCGAGCCCCCGCGCCTGGGCATGGTCGATGTCGCGGGGCGCGATGCCGTGCAGGGCATAAAGGCTGAGGAGCAGCATGCCGCTCATGACCACGAAGACGCCGGGCACTCCGTACCAGTAGCCGATGGCCCCGCCCAGCATGGCGGAAAGGCCGTTGCCCGCGTGGTTCCAGGCCTCGTTGCGTCCCAGCTGGGCGGGCAGGTGGGACTGGCCCGCCAGCCCCAGGGTCAGGCCGCTGATGGTGGGGGCCATGGCGGCCGCGCAGACGGCCTGGACGATCTGGGCACCGCCCACCAGCAGGGGATGCTGGCAAAGGAAGATCAGGGCCAGGGCGGCCACGATGCCCAGCGAGGCCAGGGCCAGCAGCAGGCGCTTGCGGCGGGTGGCGTCGGCCAGGGCGCCCAGGGGCGCGGTGACGGCCATGCCCGCCAGACCGCCGATGGTCATGACGTAGCCGATGCTGTCCGGCGTCCAGCCGTGGCTTTGCAGGAAGATGCCCAGAAAGGGCCCCAGGCCGTCGCGGACGTCGGCCAGGGCGAAGCAGAGCAGGGAAAGACAGGTCAGGGAACGTGTCTTGGCCGCCAGATCCGGCGGCAGGGAGCGAGGAGCGAAGAACGACAGGGCGGACATGCGGCCTCGGGAAAAGACTGAAGGTTGGAAAACAAAAATTGTTCCGAAAAAGTCCCGCTTTGGCAAGAGCAGGGGGCGCAGGGCGGCATGACGGGATCCGTCCGCAAAAAGGAGAGCGGCGGTGACGGGCCGGGGGACGCGCTGCCCGGGTCTCCGGCCGGTCCGTGTACCGGCGCGCTGGCCGGAGGGGGCATTCTTTCATGCCGGGGACCCTTGCCAAAGGGGGAGGAAAAGGGATAACAGATCGCTTTTCATCAAAAATTTCTTTGTGGTTTGAGACCTTCCCCTTCAGGGAGAACAGAGCGGCTTG
>OGNB01001185.1_pt1 | contig 15687 bp, 13 predicted proteins | sample 1573301 | NCBI WGS metagenome assembly OGNB01 (sample SAMEA2581914, study PRJEB24529) | metagenome | biome: Human gut stool | place: China | collected 2011
GGTCGGCAGAGTCGACCACGCCGCGGCGGGAGCAGATGACCTGCCCTTCGTTGATGACAGATCCGCTCTTGCAGTAGGCGCAGTGCTTTTCAATGTCTTTGCGGAACAGATGGAACATGGTCTCCCTCCCCTTTCTTTTACAGGCTGCGGACGACGAGCTTGCCGTCCTCCATCGACGCATGGATCTGCGTGACGGGGTGCTCGTAGGAGTCGATGATCTGCGCGGCCATGACGTCTTCGAGCTCTTTCTGAATGGTGCGGCGCAGATTGCGCGCGCCGTAGGTCGCGGAGTAGGACTTCTTGACGAGGTAGTCCTCAACATCCTCGTCCCACGTAAAGTGCAGGCCCTTGTCCTCAAGGCTCTTTTGCAGCTCATCGAGCATGATGCGGGCGATGCCGGCGAAGTTCTTCTCGTCAAGGCGGTTGAAGCAGATGACCTCGTCCACACGGTTCAGGAATTCGGGGCGCAGGAACTCGCTGAGCGCCTTCATAGCGCGGTCGCGGTTCTGCTCGTTGAGCGTGTGGCCGAAGCCGACAGTGCCCTCCTTGCGCTCGCTGCCCGCGTTGGACGTCATCACGATGACGGTGTTTTCAAAGTTGACCTTGCGGCCGTGCGCGTCGGTCACCTCGCCGTCGTCGAGAATTTGCAGCAGGACGTTCAGCACATCCGGGTGCGCCTTCTCGATCTCGTCGAAGAGAATGACGGCGTAGGGCTTGCGGCGAATTTTTTCGGTCAGCTGACCGGCCTCGTCATAGCCGACGTAGCCCGGAGGGGAGCCGACGAGACGCGAGACGGAATGCTTCTCCATAAACTCCGACATATCGAGACGAATGAGCGAGTCGGGCGAGTCGAAAAGGTCGGCGGCAAGCTGCTTGACCAGCTCCGTCTTGCCCACGCCGGTGGGGCCGACGAAAATGAAGCTCACGGGCTTGTGCTTCGGGCTGATGCCCACGCGCCCGCGGCGGATGGCCGCAGCGACCGCGTCCACGGCCTCGTCCTGCCCGATGATGTGCTTTTTCAGGCGGTCGGCCAGCTCGCTCAGGCGCTTGAACTCGGCCTCACGGATGCGGCTGGCGGGAATTTTCGTCCACAGCTCGATCACGCGGGCGAGATTGTCCATCGTCAGCTCGGGATCGCCCTGCGCGCAGAGACCGTCCAGCTCGCTCTGCGCCTGAAGCTCCAGACTTTTCAGCTCAGCCAGACGCTCGAAGTCGGGATTCTCGGTCTCCGCCTCGAGCAGCTCGCGCTCCTTGGCGTAATCGTCCAGCTCGCGGCGCAGCTCCATGCGGCGGTTGATGTTCTTGTCGTGCAGGTTCATATCCGAGCACGCCTCGTCGATCAGGTCGATGGCCTTGTCCGGCAGGAAGCGGTCGGTGATGTAGCGTTCGGAGAGCACGACGGCCTGGCGCAGGATGCCGTCGGGGATTTTCACGCCGTGGAAGGACTCGTAGTAGTGAGCGATGCCCTTGAGAATTTTGAGCGTATCCTCCATGCTCGGCTCGTTGACCGTGACGGGCTGGAAGCGGCGCTCGAGCGCGGTGTCCTTCTCGATGTGCTTGCGGTACTCGTTGAAGGTCGTCGCGCCGATGACCTGAATTTCGCCGCGCGAGAGGGCGGGCTTCAAAATATTGGCGGCGTTCATGCTGCCCTCGGCGTCGCCCGCGCCGACGATGTTATGCACCTCGTCGATGACGAGAATGATATTGCCGAGCTTGCGAATTTCCTCAATAAGACCCTTCATGCGGCTCTCGAACTGGCCGCGGAACTGCGTGCCGGCGACGAGCGCGGTGAGGTCAAGGAGATAGACCTCCTTGCTGCGGAGCTTGAAGGGCACCTCGCCCGCGGCGATGCGCTGGGCAAGGCCCTCGGCGATGGCCGTCTTGCCGACGCCCGGCTCGCCGATGAGGCAGGGGTTGTTCTTCTGGCGGCGGTTGAGGATCTGGATGACCCGCTCCGTCTCCACATCCCGGCCGATGACCTTATCCAGCTTGCCCTCCCGTGCCCGGCCGGTCAAGTCCATGCAATAGCTGTCCAGAAATTTATGCCGCTTGGACTTTTTCTTTTCCTTCGGCTCTCCTTCTTCCTTTCTGGAAGGACGGGGCTGGGGCGCGGGGGTATTGCTGCCGCCGAAAAGCTGGTTCAGCAGCGGGAACGTGGCGGTCTGGCTGTCGATCTCATCGTCGTCAGAGCTGTCGCTGTCGTCCTTCTGGCCGAACATGCTGCTCATTTCGTCGCTGAGCATATCCAGATCTTCGTCGGAAATGCCCATCTGCTTCACGGCCTGATCGATCTGGGGAATTCCCAGACTCCGGGCACATTTCAGGCAGTAGCCTTCATTCATGGTAACGCCGTTTTCAACTTTGGTAATAAACACAACGGCGATATTTTTCTTACATTTGCTGCACATTTTTGGCTGCATAACGCTCACTCCTTTTCGGTGCAGTATAGCATATTGCGTCTGAAAAAGGTAAAACAAATTATGAACGCATCAGAATTGTGCGATATACTCCGGGAACACCTTTTTCAGAACGATAACCTTTTCGATAATTTTGTCCATCAAAGCATCATAGTTGGAATGGTCATCAAAATTCAGCCCCGGTATTGCGTACTTAATTCTGGACGCCTTCTTATTGTCCAGCCGCACCCACTCCATAGGGAATCCCAGCGCATTTTCAATTTCGTCCTTACGCTCAGCCAGATAATCAAACAGATTTTTATTGTCGGCAATATAAATCTCAACCGTAACTCTGGAAAGCTTGTTGACCAGATTTATGGAAACGCAAGCTTCACTTGTACCAATCGCAACATTGTACCAATGGTCGGTGGTCGCATTTCTGATATTGAAGGGCTTGCCCTTCGCCGCGACCATCTCGTTGAACCGTGTCCAGAACGCCAGACGCTCTGACTGAGATTTGTTGATCTCATTGTTGTCGCTGTTTTCTTTGGAATACTTGATAAATCCGTTCGGTTTTTCAATGATTTCAAATTTGGGTGCCGGAAGGGAATCCCCGATACGGTAGGCGTGAAGCTCGATCAGGAAAAAGCCTATGTCATTTCCCGTATTGTTGTTTAGCCATTCGATTGCGCTTCGGTGTTCCTCTCTCGCCTGCGTCACGATCCAGACGATCACCTTGGCGTCCAGCCCGGAAGCGTAAGTAATGATTTTTCCCAGATGGTCGTGATTGGACGCTTCCAGCTGATTTTCAATGATGACCTTTGTTCCCGTTGTTTCATCTTTTGCAACAAGGTCGCAGCGGTAAGCGCCTACAAAGACTTCCTTTTTCACATCCGTCAGGGTAAGCCCAAGAACATCATTGAGCCGTTCTATGCTTTCCGGTCTGGCTAACCAGTTGGAAAAATCGTATTGCTCATGTTTCCACAGATGGCGAACCTCTACCTCTTCCAGCGAACCAAATTCCATAAATTACACTCCTGTTTGACAGAACAACGGTTATCTTGTTCCGTCGCTTCCGACCTCAAACTTTTCGATTCCATCGTCATACCACAGACGGGTCATGTACAGCCCTCCCGCCGGGACTGTCGGGCCGGCGGCGGTGCGGTTGCCGGAGGCCAGAATTTCGCCGATCTCCTCCGGGCGTATCTTTCCCTCGGCGGCGTAGACTACCGTCCCCGCCATGGCCCGCGCCATGTTGTAAAGGAAACCGTTGGCGCAGACCCTGAGGGTGACAAGCTCCCCCTGCCGCTCCACATTGTAATAGTATACAGTGCGGACGGTGGATTTGACATCCGTTCCGACGCTTCTTACGGCGGCAAAATCGTGGGTACCCACGAACTGGTTTGCCGCCGCCTGCCTCACGGTCTCGTCTAAGTGCCGGGGGTAAAACCATGCACGGTTGACATAAAACGGGTCTTTCAACCGGGAATTGTAAATCTGGTAGGTGTATTCCTTCCGGGCGCAGGAGCCGATGGCGTTGAAATTCTCGTGAACCTCAAAAGCTTTTGTCACCACGATGTCGCAGGGAAGGTGGGTATTCAGCGCATAGGGCAGCCGCTCCACCGGGATGGTGGAGGACGTGCGGAAATTCGCCACGTACACCCGGGCGTGTACGCCCGCGTCCGTCCGGCCGCAGCCCGTCATATGCACCGGATGCCCCACTACCATGGCGGCAGCCTTTTCCATGGTCTCCGCTACGGTGGGCAGATTTTTCTGCACCTGCCAGCCGTGGTAATGGGTGCCGAGATAAGTCAAAAACAGGGCGATATTGCGCATATTTCCCTCACATACCAAACTTTTTCAGAATAATGACCGCCGCTGTCAGAAGCGCCGCCGCGCCGAACGCGGCAAAGTCGTTACGCTGATAATGCAGCTGCTTCATCTTGGTTCTCCCCTCGCCGCCCTGATAGCAGCGGCACTCCATGGCGGTGGCCAGCTCGTCCGCACGGCGGAACGCACTGATAAACAGCGGCACCAGAATGGGGATCAGCGCCTTTGCCCGCTCCATCAGCTTGCCGCTTTCAAAGTCCGCACCACGGGCTTTCTGGGCGGACATGATCTTATCCGTTTCCTCGATCAGCGTGGGGATGAACCGCAGGGCAATGCACATCATCATGGACAGCTCATGGACAGGCACCTTGATGACCTTCAGCGGATTCATCAGGCTTTCCAGTCCGTCCGTCAGGGAGATGGGCGAGGTGGTGTAGGTCAGCAGGAAGGTCGCAGTGACCAGCATCAGAATACGCACCAGCATAAAGGCCGCACGCTCCGCGCCGCCGGTGGTGATGGTAATGCCCCAGAAATCCACCAGCACCCTGCCGTCCTTGTTAAAAAACAGATTCAGCACGCCGGTGAAAACAAGGATCATCACCAGCGGCTTCATGCCCCGGACGATGGATTTTCCCGGAATGGCGGAAATTTTGATTACTGTCAGCAGGAACAGGAGCAGCACGCCGTAGGATACCCACCCGGAGGCAACGAAAAGCGTCACCATGTATACGACCAGAACAATGAGCTTCGTTCTGGGGTCGAGGCGGTGAATGACGGAATTGCCCGGGAAATACTGGCCGAGGGTAATGTCTTTAAGCATGGCAGTTTCCCCCCTTGAGCCGCCTGATCTCCGCCGCGGCCTGGTCGATGGTGTAGACGTTCTTCACGTCCAGCCCCAGCTTTTTCAGCTCCAGAAATACCTGTGTCACCTGGGGTATGTTCAGTCCTATTTGAGTCAGTTCTTCGGCGTGGGTAAACACCTGGGCTGGCGGCGCGTCCATGGCAAGCTTGGAGCCGTTCATCACCAGCAGGCGATCCGTCAGCCGCGCCACGTCCTCCATGGAGTGGGAGACCATCATGATTGTGGCGTTCTTCGCCTTGCGGTAGGACTGGATGTTGCCAAGAATTTCCGAGCGTCCCACGGGGTCAAGGCCGGCGGTGGGTTCGTCCAGAATGAGAACTTCCGGCTCCATGGCAATCACACCCGCAATGGCCACCCGGCGCTTCTGGCCGCCGGAAAGGTCAAAGGGCGAAACCTCCAGCTGCTGCTCCGTAAGCCCCACGAACCCGGCGGCTTCCCGGACGCGGCGATCGACTTCCTCCGCTGACAGCCCCATGTTCTTGGGGCCGAAGGCAATGTCCTTGTACACGGTTTCCTCAAACAGCTGATACTCCGGGTACTGGAACACCAGCCCCACCCGGAACCGTGCCTGCCGGGTGAGCTTCTTGTCCGACCAGATGTCCTGCCCGTCCAGCAGCACCGTGCCGGAGGTGGGCTTCAGCAGTCCGTTCAGCTGCTGCATCAGGGTGGATTTTCCGGAGCCGGTGTGGCCGATGATGCCAATGAATTCACCCCGCTCCACGGAAAAGGATATGTCATCCAGCGCCTTATGCTCAAAGGGCGTCCCGGCGCTGTAAATATAAGTGAGATTCTTCACTTCCAGAATGGGTTTCAAGAAAATACCTCCCAGCGGGTCAGGCCATCACCATATCGTAAAGTGCCTGCGCGCATTCTTTCGGGTCTAATTTATCCAGCGGAAGGTCAAAGCCCTCCTGATTCAGCTCCCAGCACAGCTCCACCGTCTCCGGTGCGGCAAGTCCGATGCCGTGCAGCAGCTCCACCTGAGAGAAGACCTCCTTCGGCGTGCCATCCGCCGCGACCTTGCCCTTGTCCAGCACCACGACGCGCTGCGCCTTGGCCGCTTCGTCCATGTGGTGGGTGATCAGAACCACCGTGATGCCCTTCTCCCGGTTCAGCCGTCCGATGGTGTCGATCACCTCTCGGCGGCCTCTCGGGTCAAGCATGGCGGTGGGCTCGTCCAGAACGATGCACTTCGGCTCCATGGCGATCACGCCCGCGATGGCGATGCGCTGCTTCTGTCCGCCGGAGAGCAGGTGCGGCGCGTGCTTGACAAACTGCGTCATGCCGACGGCCTCGAGCGCGTCGTCCACGCGCTTTCTGATCTCGGCGCTCGGCACGCCCAAATTCTCGGGAGCGAACGCGACATCCTCTTCGACGACATTCGCCACGATCTGGTTGTCTGGATTCTGGAACACCATGCCCACGCGCCTGCGAATTTCAAGCAGGAGCGATTCGTCCATCGTGTCCATGCCCTCGACATAGACCTTGCCGCCGCTTGGCAGCAGGACTGCGTTGAAGGTCTTGGCAAGCGTCGATTTTCCGCTGCCGTTGTGGCCGAGGATCACGACAAAGCTGCCGCGCTCGATGGTCACATCCACCCCGCGCAGCGCGCGGGTGTTCACCTGGTCTTCCGTGCCCGGATAGGTGAAGGCCAGGTCTTGGGTCTTGATCATTTCCATAAAAGTTGCGTTCCTTAATCGTTATCCCGAAAGAGCCTTTCGGGGATTCATCGCCGCAAAGCGGCGGATTCCTTTATTCCGAGAACCAGCGGCCCGTCGCGCCGCCGGGCAGCGCGAGCCCCGTCTCCGTCACGGGCAGGCCCAGCTCGTCCCACGTGACCTTGCCGCCGTACTTTTCCGCAACGAGCAGGTGCAGCATGTAGCCGAGCACCGAGGGAGCGAGCCCCGTCGTATACGAGTTGATGATGACAAAAAGCGGCTTGTCCGATAAGACCTGCGCGCAGAGCTTCACGAACGGGAAAAGATTGTCCTCCAACTTCCAGACCTCTCCTCCGGGGCCGCGGCCGTAGCTCGGCGGGTCCATGATGATGGCGTCATACACCTTGCCGCGGCGGATCTCACGCTCGACAAATTTCGCGCAGTCGTCGATGATCCAGCGCACCGGCGCATCGGAAAGGCCGCTGACACGCGCGTTCTCGCGCGCCCAGTTGACCATGCCCTTTGCCGCATCCACGTGGCAGACCTGAGCGCCTGCCGCCGCACACGCGACCGTCGCGCCGCCGGTGTAGGCGAAGAGGTTCAGCACGCGGATGGGCCGGCCCGCGTTTTTGATCTTCTCGCGCGCAAAATCCCAGTTGACGGCCTGCTCGGGGAACAGGCCCGTGTGCTTAAAATTCATGGGCTTGACCTGGAATTTGAGATCCTTGTAATTTACCGTCCAGCTCTCGGGCAGCTTCTCCTTGTCCCAATGTCCGCCGCCCGAGGACGAGCGGTAATAGCGGCCCTGCGCGTTGCGCCAGCCGCGGTTCGTGCGCGGCGTCTCCCAGATCGCCTGAGGGTCAGGCCGCACCAGAATTTGCTTTCCCCAGCGTTCGAGCTTTTCTCCGCCGCCGCAGTCCAGCAGCTCATAATCTTCCCAACCGTCCGCGATCCACATACATTTTCTCCTTTGCCGCATGGGCATACTTGTTCATAATAATCAATGTATTATACTACGCATTCGATTGAATAGTCAATGTATAAATCGTGAACGATCCTGCGCCATTCGCTTAATTTTCTTTTCCCGTGGACTTTGCCGCGCGCTTGTGGTATGCTGGCAGAAACGACACAAGGAAAGCTGGTCTTTTTTGATGGATAAACTGCTGCTGCACTCCTGCTGCGCCCCCTGCTCGGTCTACTGCGTGGACACGCTGCGTGCCGACGGGATCGAGCCCATGTCACTCTGGTTCAACCCGAACATTCACCCCTGGACGGAGTATGACGCGCGCCGCCGCACGCTGCTCGAATACGGGGAAAAAGAGCATGTAGAAGTGCATATTTTAGAGGATTACGGCCTGCGCGACTTTGTCCGCGCCGTGAGTGCGGATATCGACCACCGCTGCGCACACTGCTACACCATCCGCCTCGGCACGGCGGCCAAATACGCCGCCGACCACGGCTACGACGCGTTCACATCGTCCCTGCTCATCTCTCCGTATCAGAACCACGAGCTCTTAAAGGCCGTGGGCGAGACGATGGGCAAGAAGTACGGCGTTGAATTCTACTACCGTGACTTCCGCCCCGGTTTTCGCGAGGGGCAGGCCAAGGCGCGCGAGATGGGCCTCTACATGCAGAAATACTGCGGCTGCATCTTCTCTGAAGAGGACCGCTATTCGACCAAGATCGAAAAGGCGAAAAAGCGCTACGCCGAAGAATAAGCAGCTTGCAAAAGGCAAGACCCGTTGGATGCTCCAACGGGTCTTTTTTCATTCTTTCGCGGCGATCAGCGCGTCGTGCACGAGCTGCAAGGCGCGCTCTGCGTCGTCGCGCAGGACGTAAAAGCTCATGAACCGCTCCCCCGCCGCAACGGCGAAGACGGTGATCTCCGCCCGTTCGATCGCCGTGACGGCTATCTTCTCTTTCTCGATGCTCGGCAGCGCGCCGCCGACCGCCGTGATGGCCGCAAGGCGGCTCCGCCCGCTCTTTTTCTGCGTCACGCCGACGACGCTTGCGTCTTCATCCGTTTCGCAAACGATGCTGCCCGCGCCGCCTTCCCTGCACGAGCGCACGGTGATGGGCACGCCGCCCGCCTGCGCGAGCGCCACGCTGCGGTCGTGAAGCACCTGTGCGCCCTTCTGCGCGAGCAGCAGCATGTCGTCATACGAGATCACCTCGCGCCGCACAGCGTTCTTGCAGATGCGCGGGTCAGAGGAAAATATCCCGTCCACGTCTGTGTAGATGACAAGCTCAGCGGCCTTCAGCGCCGCGGCGAGCGCCACTGCACTCGTGTCCGAGCCGCCGCGTCCGAGCGTCGTGACGTCGCCCCGCTCGTCGACGCCCTGAAAGCCTGCCGCGACCACAACGTGGCCCTCGGCCAGCTCCTTCCGGATACGCGCGGTGTCGATCAGTTCGATCTCCGCGTTCCCGTGTGTACCGTCCGTCTCGATGGGGATCTGCCATGCGCAGAGGGATACCGCCTCCACGCCGATGGACCGCAGCGTCATCGCGCCGAGCGCGGCGCTCATCTGCTCGCCCGCGGAGAGCAGCATGTCGAGCTCGCGCGGCGAAGGCCGCTCGCTGATCTCCTTTGCCTTTTGCAGCAGGCCGTCCGTCGTGTCGCCCTGCGCGGAGAGAACGACGACCACGTCGTCGCCTTCGTCCACCCGCGATTTGACGATGCGCGCCATGCGCAGAAGATGCGCATAGTCGCGCACGGAGCTGCCGCCGAATTTCTGTACGATCAGGCTCATAAGAACCACTTCCAACAAAAAATGGATTGACAGCGCTCATCTCAGCCGCTGCCAATCCATCGTATGAACTTGTACAAGCCCGCGTGACTCAGGCCGCGAGGATATCGAAGCGCACCACGCCCTCAAGCGCAAGCGCCCGCGCCATCATCTCTTCGATCGACTCCTGCATTTCGGACGTCTCGGCCGAGATCGTCACCGCGGCACAGCCGTTGGTGGGAATACTCTGGTTGATGGTCAGAATATTCGCGCCCGAACCGGCAAAAATAGAAAGGACGTCGGACAATACGCCGGGGTTGTTCTTGAGCATCGTGTAGAACGTGATGATGCGGCCGGTCTTCATGTCGTTGAAGGGGCGCACCGCATCGCGGTACTTATAAAATGCGCTGCGGCTGATGCCGACGGTGCGAGCGGCGTCGCCCGCGGTGCGCACCTCGCCGGACTGGAGCATGCGCTTCGCCTCCGCCACCTTGATAAAAATTTCCGGAAGGGCCTCTGACGAGACCAAATAAAATTTCGTTGCAGGCGCCATAATGTTTCTCCTTCGCGGTCATCTGTCTTTATATGGCAGGATTTTAGCATATCTTAACGCATATTGCAACACTTTTTTCGGTGGGAGGTCTGCAAAATTTGAATGAAGAACGGCTGAGACGCTTCCTCACTTTATCGCTCGCGCTTTTCATGGGTGCATCTCTCTTTTATGTCTGCTTTCGCTATGTGCTGCCGTGGTGTTTGCCGTTTCTGCTCGCGCTGCTCGTCGCGGCGCTGCTGGAACCGGTCGTTTTGTATCTGCGGCGGAAATTTCACTTTCAACGTGGCTTTTCCGCGCTGATCCTGACACTGACGCTGCTGTTTCTGCTCGGCGGGCTGCTGTCGCTCCTGTGGTCTACGCTGCTTTCTCAGACGAACGCGCTGCTCGCCGCCGCGCCCGCGTTTTTCGACGCGATCCCCGCCGCAGCGGACGATCTGCTCTCCCGATTGGAGCAGTTCAGCGCGTCGAGTCCCGAATGGCTCAGCGGCTATCTGCACGAGCAGCTTTTCAGGGCCGTCACGGACGCGGACAGCCTGCTGCGCTCGCTGTCTTCGCGCGCGATGGCGTGGCTCGGCTCTGCCGCCGCGGCGCTGCCGGGCGGCGTGCTCGCCATCGCGACGGGCGTGCTTGCGATCTTCTTCACCTCCGCGTCGTACCCCGAGCTCTGCGCGGCACTCGAACACGCCGTGCCGAAAGAAGCGATGGCAAAGCTGCGGCTCTTTCGCGGCGGCGTAATGCGCTCGCTTGCGCGGTGGCTGCGCGCGCAGGCAACGCTGTCGCTCATCACGTTTTCAGAGCTTCTTATCGGCTTTCTCCTCATGCGCCAGAGCTATTCCCTGCTGCTCGCCTTTCTCATCACACTGCTCGACGCGCTGCCGGTCTTCGGCACGGGCACGGCGCTCGTGCCGTGGGCGGTCTTCACGCTGCTGTTCGGCTTCCCGCCCAAGGCCATCGTGCTCCTCGCGCTCTACCTCTGCACGCTCATCACGCGCAACACGCTCGAGCCCAAGCTTCTCTCCGCGCAGGCGGGGCTGCCGCCGGTCGCGTCGCTTTTTGCGATGTACCTCGGCTACTGCACGTTCGGCGTGGCAGGGATGGTACTCTTCCCCTTCCTCCTGCTGCTGTTCGCGCAGATTCGAAACGCAAAAGCGGAAGCTGCCGCATAAAAAAGAGAACGGTGAAAACCGTTCTCTTTTTTATTGCTTTTTACCGGCCTGTGCCGCCGTTGTTGAGCAGCCAGTTGAGGAACTGGCCGTTGTCTCCGACATCGCCGGATGCGCTGTCTCCCGCCGTGCCGGTGTTGTCAGACGGCGTCTGTGTGCCGCTGTCGCCGCCAGTGGTGGCATCACCGCCCGGCGTCGTGCCGCTGCCGTCATCCGGTGCATCCGGGTCCGGCGTGGGCTCCAGCGGTGTTGTGTGCGTCGTGCACATGCCGCTGTACATCAGATCGCTGTATAGCTGCACTGTGCCGCTGTTCGTGCGCACCGGTTCGCCTGCAGGGATCGACGAAATGAGCCCTTCTTCGAGCTGTGCCTGATACGTTGCCTGAAGCGCGGCGCTCAGCGGCGTCGTGAGAAGCTCGCGCTTGTAGCCCCAACCGCTGCTGACGTTCGGCTGGCTCAGATCGAGCACATAGGCCGTCGTAACATTCGGGCAGTAGTCGGAGGCGAGCATGCCGGAATCGGCGCAGACGGTTACGCTGATGTGTCCGTCGCAGCTCAGCGAGGGCGCATAGTTCTTTGCGACCTTGACAGTCTGCGAGGGACAGCCGGCCGAGGCCAGAAGTCCCGTCTGCGTGCAGACGGTCACGCTGACCATGTCGGCGCTGCTGACTTCAAAGTCCTTGTTCGGAAGGCCCGCGTGGACCTTGCTCATAAACGTCTTCCACAGCGTGGCCGCGGGGTTGCCGCTCGCCACGATGCGCGTCGGCGTGTCGTAGCCGACCCAGACCGCTGCCGTGTAATACGGCGTGTAACCGACAAAGTAACGGTCGTTGTTGCTGTTGGTCGAACCGGTCTTACCAGCGATGGTCATGCCGGAGAAGTTCGCGCCCGTACCCGTACCGCTACGCACGACATTTTTCAGGAGCTCGTTCATCGCGTAGGCGGTGCTCTCGTTCATCGCGACGTGGGACTCGGTCTTATTTTCAAGGATGACGTTGCCGTTGTGGTCAAGCACCTCGGTATACGTTCTCGGCGTGGTGTAAACGCCGCCGCGGGCAAATGTTGCGTAGGCCGCGGCCATCTCGCGCGTCGTCACGCCCTTGGAAAGGCCGCCGAGCGCGAGCGCGCCCGCCGCGGTCATATCGTCGTTCGTCAGCGTCGTGAAGCTTAAGTTTTCGGTCATAAACGCATACGACGCGGGCAGCGTCAGCTTGATGGCCGTGCGCACCGCCGTGGGGTTGGACGAATTGCGGATGGCGTCTTGCAGCGTCATAATGCTGCGGTAGCCCGAGTAGGCGTTCACCGGCCAGATGCTTCCGCCGAGCATTTCAACGGGATAGTCGTCGATAACGCTCGCGGGCGTGATGACGCCGGCGTCCAGCGCGGGCGCATAGACGCTCAGGGGCTTGATGGCAGAACCGCACTGACGCACAACGGTCGAATAGTCGAGCAGGAACCGGCCCTCGCGCTCGCCCACGCGGCCCGCAACAGCAACGATGTCGCCCGTCGTGTTGTCGATGATCGTCGCGCCGGACTGGAGCAGCTGGCCCTTGGACGAGGTGTAGTTCAGGTTATTGCGGTCGGCGTAAACGCTCTCCACGATGGACTGGATCTCGGGATCGACCGTGCAGTAGATCGAGTAGCCGCCGGTGTAGAGCAGATCCTTTGCCGTTTTTTCGTTGTAGCCAAGCTGCTCGTGCATATCGGCGACGATGTCGTTGAACATACGCTCGACAAAGTAGGAGTCATATGTCGTGCTCGACGCGGTGTCCGCCCGGCTCGCCACGCTTGCGGAGGGAACGAAGTCAGGATCCCAGGTGAACACAAGCGGCTCATTTTTCGCCTGCTCGTATTCCTCGTCGCTGATCTTACCCAGCTCGTGCATCTTATAAAGAACGGTGAGCTGGCGCTCCTTGTTCTGCTCGCGGTACCAGTCGCCGCGCGCAGGGTCGTATTTATAGGGGAACTGCGTGATGCCGACGATAGACGCCGCCTCGGCGATGCTCAGCTCGCCTACGGTCTTGCCGAAGTAGCCCTCGGCCGCGGCCTCGATGCCGTAGCAGCCGTTACCAAAATAAACCTTGTTGAAATACGTCTCGAGAATTTCCTCCTTTGAGTAGTTCTTCTCGAGCCGCAGCGCGCGGAAGATCTCTGCCACCTTGCGCTTGATGGTCACCTCATTCTCGCCGGTCGTGTTTTTAATGACCTGCTGGGTGATCGTCGAGCCGCCGCGGGTCGACGTGCCGGTAAGCTTGCCGACAATGGCCTTGGCCGTGCTCTTCCAGTCAACGCCGTGGTGGCTTTCAAAGCGCTCGTCCTCAATGGAGATCAGCGCCTCCCGCACATGCTTGGGGATGTCGTCGATGCTGACGAGCGTTCGGTTCTCTTCACCATGAAGCTTCGTGAGCTCCACCCACTCCCCGCTTGTTTTATCCTGATAGTAGACTGTCGAGCTCTGCTTGAGCGTGTAGGCCGAGATGTCCACATTCAGATCGAGCGACGTGTGCACGTAGACCATGAAGATGGCGAAAAACATCAGGCAGGTCGTGAGTCCGATGGCTAAGATGGTGCCGATGACCGTTTTCGCCGTGCCGGACTTTTTCTTCTTGTGTGCCTGATGCGTGGGGTGCTGGGTGTGCTGTCTTCGGGGCGTCTGGTTTTCTGCGCGGTTTTCTTCCATAAAGCGCCTCCTCCTTTGCGATAGAAATATGCGCAAGCGCGCATAGCTGATTTTCAATAGTGATACAGAATATAGTATAGCACGGCTGTCAAGTGGTACGTATCTTGTCTTGCATTTTGCCGCAAGGTGCGGTATAATGCGAGCACAAACTTTCAGGAGGTGTTCCCCCATGAACGATGAGTTCGGCCCCAATTTCGTCACGCTGACCGATGACGAGGGCAACGATATAGAGCTGGAATACGTCGACGCACTCGAGCATAACGGCACGACGTATATGGCCTTCTTCCCCGTGGTCGAAGAGGACAGCGAGGACGAGGAAAACGAAGAGGAATACGGTCTCGTGATCCTCAAAAGCCAGATGGAAAACGGCGAGGAGTTCCTTGTCACCATTGACGACGAAGAGGAGATCGACAAGGTCTACGACCTCTTCATGGAGCAGATCCTTTCCGACGAAGAGTAAAACTTCGATTGCGACGGATTTTTTCCGAAAACTGAGATAAACTGAACATGCCCTGCGGGGTGCGTGATAAGTTCTTTTTAAACCCACATTTCGTCATAAGGGACGCCGGTACGCTCCGGTGGTTTGCAGGCCTCCCGGCTGCCGTCTGCGGCTGGACGTTGGAAGCAATAAAGCCGGACAGAGGCGACCCACCTGTCCAGAATGGTGCAGGTTTTGACGGGGCTTACACGGCCGCTGCGGGGCATCTTTTTATCTTTCCACGGATTGCACAAAATTACGTTTTTATTTTCTACGTCAGTTTAGACGAAAAAAACGTGCATTTTGTTCGCGATTCCTGTAAAATATTTTTACAAACTAAATTACCGTTTGGTAGCTGCAACGTAGTGCTTCGCGCACGGGCTGTACGGTCTCCTCTTTCGGGGAGATGATAAGGTCTGTGTGAGGAGCGCTTTTTTCTTTCCCCTTGCGGTGCCGCTTTCGCGGCGGGGAAAAGGCAAAAGAAAAAGGAGGAGCAAACTTATGAAACTTGTCACCAACGGTCGTCTCATCACCCGCGACGCGAGCGCGCAGGGGTATTACGAGCACGGCGCCGTCGCCTTTGAGGGGACGAAGATCGTCGAAGTTGGCGAGGAAGCGATGCTTCGCGCCAAGTATCCCGGTGCCGAGATCATCGACGCCAAGGGCGGCGTCATCATGCCCGCGTTCATCAACGCGCACACGCATATCTACTCTGCCCTCGCCCGCGGCCTTTCCATCGTCGGCAACAACCCGACGAACTTCTACGAAGTCCTTGACGGCACATGGTGGGCCATCGACCGCCACCTGATGATGGACGGCACGCGCGCCTCCGCCGCCGCGCTTTACATCGACTCCATCAAGCAGGGCGTGACGACCATTTTCGACCATCACGCCTCCTACGGTGAGATCCCCGGCACGCTCCACACGATTGCCGAGGAGAGCAAGCGCCTGGGCCTTCGCTCCTGCCTGTGCTATGAGGTCTCAGACCGCGACGGCGAGGAGAAGTGCTTACAGGCCATTCAGGAGAACGCCGATTTTATCACCGAATGCGAAAAGAATAAGGACCCGATGCTCGCGGCAATGTTCGGCGGCCACGCGCTGTTCACGATCTCCGATAAGACCTTCGACCGCATGGTCGCGGCCAACAACGGCCGCACGGGCTATCACATCCACGTGTCCGAGGGCATGAACGATGTGTACGACTCCCTCCAGAACTATGGCCGCCGCCCCGTCCAGCGCTTGCAGGATCACGGCATTCTCGGTCCCAAGACCATCCTCGGCCACTGCATCCACGTCAACACCGCCGAAATGGAGATCATCAAGGAGACCGGCAAGCGCTGG
>OGNB01001196.1_pt1 | contig 15611 bp, 13 predicted proteins | sample 1573301 | NCBI WGS metagenome assembly OGNB01 (sample SAMEA2581914, study PRJEB24529) | metagenome | biome: Human gut stool | place: China | collected 2011
GCCTTACTGGTACCTGACCCGGCTTGCCGCCCAGTGTACTGCCAAGCGGATGGTTCCCGACTATATCAGCGAGAAGAAGATGCGGGAGTACAAGCTCTCCAAGGGGGAGACCCCGGGTCACGGAGACGTCTACACCTGCATGGGCTGCCGCAGCTTCCTGACCCCCGACCGTTCCGGCAATGGCTGGGACAATGTGGCCAGAGCCGGAAACTACGAGCCGGGCAAGCCCAAGTATTACGGCCGGTTCAATCAGGGCGTCGTCACCATCAATCTGGTGGACGTGGCTCTGTCCTCCGGCCGGGATATGACCAAATTCTGGGAGGTCTTTGAAGACCGTCTGGAGCTGTGCCACCGGGCGCTGCGGTGCCGTCATGAGCGGCTCAAGGGGACGCTGTCCGACGCCGCGCCCATCCTGTGGCAGTACGGTGCGCTGGCGCGGCTGCCCAAGGGCGAGCCCATCGACAAGCTGCTCTATGGCGGCTACTCCACCATTTCTCTGGGCTACGCGGGACTTTATGAGTGCGTCAAGTACATGACCGGCAAGTCCCACACCGACCCCTCGGCGACACCGTTCGCGCTCGAGGTGATGCAGCACATGAACGACGCCTGCAAGCAGTGGAAGCAGATGCACAACATCGACTTCAGCCTCTACGGCACGCCGCTGGAGTCCACGACCTACAAGTTCGCCAAGTGCCTGCAGCAGCGCTTCGGCATCATCCCCGGCGTCACGGACAAGGGCTACATCACCAACAGCTACCACATCCACGTGACGGAGAACATCGACGCGTTCAGCAAGCTCGCCTTCGAGTCGAAGTTCCAGGCGCTCTCCCCCGGCGGCGCGATCAGCTACGTCGAGGTGCCGAATATGCAGAATAACATCCCGGCGGTGCTCGAGGTGATGAAGTTCATCTACGACAACATCATGTACGCCGAGCTCAACACCAAGAGCGACTACTGTCAGGTCTGCGGCTTTGACGGCGAGATCGAGATCGTCGAGCACGACGGCAAGCTCATCTGGCGCTGCCCGAACTGCGGCAACACGGATCAGGACAAGATGAACGTCGCCCGCCGCACCTGCGGCTACATCGGCACGCAGTTCTGGAATCAGGGCCGCACGCAGGAGATCAAGGAGCGCGTGCTGCACCTGTAAGGCGGCGCGCAGAGAAAAAATACCCGGCGGGCGTGTCTGAAGCGGCGCGCCCGCTGTTTGTGAGGAATTGCTATGAATTACGGTCAGATCAAGACCTGCGACATCGCCAACGGCGTCGGCGTGCGCGTGACGCTGTTCGTCTCCGGCTGCACGAACCATTGCTACAATTGCTTCCAGCCGCAGACGTGGGACTTTCATTACGGCCAGCCGTTTGACGCGGCGGCCGAGCAGATCATCTTCAACGAGCTGGAAAAGCCCTTCATCCGCGGCCTGACGCTGCTCGGCGGCGACCCGTTCGAGCCGGAGAATCAGCGCGCGCTCGTGCCGTTTCTGCACCGGGTGCGCGAGCGCTACCCGGATAAGGACATCTGGGCGTTTTCGGGCTTCGAGCTCGACAAGGAGCTCACCGTTGACGGCGCGCACCCGCGCTGCGAGGTGACCGACGAGATGCTCTCGCTCATCGACATCCTCGTCGACGGGCGCTACGTGGACGCACAGCGCAACCTCAGCCTGCGCTTTCGCGGCTCGGAAAACCAGCGCATCATCGACATGAACCGTACCCGCGCGGCGGGGCACATCGTACTCTGGGAGGGCATGAACGGATGGAAGTGAAGATCCAGAAGCTGCGCCCCGGCGCTGTCACCCCGCGGCGCGGCAGCGCGGACGCGGCGGGCTATGATCTCTACGCCTGCCCGGCGGACGGGCAGAGCGTCACGATCGCGCCGCATGCGACGGCCATGATCGGCACGGGGCTCGCCCTCGCCATTCCGGCGGGGTATTTCGGCGGCGTGTTCGCGCGCAGCGGCCTCGCGTCCAGGCAGGGGCTGCGCCCGGCCAACTGTGTCGGCGTCATTGACGCGGACTACCGCGGCGAGTGCACCGTCGCGCTGCACAACGACACGGACGAGCCGCGCACCGTCGCCCCCGGCGACCGCATCGCCCAGCTTGTGATCCTGCCGTTTCTCGCGGCGGAATTTTCGGACGCGGACGCGCTCGATGAGACCGGCCGCGGCGCGGGCGGCTTTGGCAGCACCGGCCGGTAAAGCAACAAGAACGCAGCCCCCTTCGAGTATCTCGAAGGGGGCTGCGTTTTGCTTTATTCAGCGGCAGACTTGCTTTGTTCAGCGGCAGTCTGCGAACACGGCCGAGAATTCGTCGAGCCGCTCGCACGTGTAGCGCCGGGTGTTGTCTTCGCACACGGGCAGCATCTGCTGCGTGAATGCGGCGCAGCGCGTCCATTCGTCGGTGACGGCCTGACTGTGCGCGGTGTTCAGGTCGTAGTGCTGCGCGAGATAGTCGGCGAGGTAGGGCGTGAATTTCTCCGCGCCGAAAATGTTCAGATGCTCGGCGTTGGCGAAATCATTGAGCGGGTCGAGGCCGATGGCGTCCATCTGCGTGTCGAAGTTCGCAAAATCATACCCGTACTCGTGCACGACCGCCTCCAGCTCGGCAAACACGGCGTCATAGTTTTCAATGACGGTGCGGTGCGGGAAGCGGGCAAAGAGCACGTTTTTGATTCCCAGTGCCTTGGCCGTCTCGCAGAAGGTGCGCAGGCTCTGCTCGTTGAAATCGTCGAGCGATTGCTGGCGGACGGGGATCTCGTCCGTCTCCGTGAGGAACATGGAGATGGACAGAAATGGCTTGGTGTACGAATAGCCCGCGTCGCGCGCCTGCTGCTGCAGTGACAGCGAATTGCGGATGAGGTCCGGCTTTCTCCAGTTGTCGTGGTATTTGAGCAGCGGCACATAGTACGACAGGCGCTTGCCCTGCACGCACTCGTTGATGGCCTGCACCTTGTTGCGTGAGAGCGGCAGCGTGTCGAGCCATTCGCGCGTTGCGGCCTTGCCGAGCTCCTTGCGCTCGTCCTCCGTGTAGAGAAAGCCGTTGACCTCGACCACGTAGACAGACGGATTTTGCCGCTTGGCACTCTCGCGCAGCATGGACGCATAGAGCGTGCCCTGCGCGGCCGATACCGCCAGCGGGTAGCTCGTAAAGCCCGCGTGCTGCCATGCCAGCGGTGCGCAGTAGTCCGTGAACGTCTCGCTCGCGCCGAGGATCATGACGTCGAGCGAGTTTTTCGGCTCCAGATAGAAGCTGCGGATGTACTGCTGCTCGGTGGCGTTGTTGACGGTCAGCAGCCGCGTGAGCGCGCCGTAGACCAGCGCCACGATGAGCAGAAACGCGATCACGCGCACGACGGTATTTCTTTTTGCGTGTTGTTTTGGATTCATTGATGTTCTCCACATGCTGTGTTAGCGCCACGCGGCAAATTGCGGCGAAAACTCGTTGAGATTCTGCTCCGTGTTCGCAGCGGCCAGCTCCTTGCACAGCGGCAGCGTCTGCGTCACGAAGGCGGCGCAGCGATCCCACATGGCGGTGAGCTCGGCACTGTACGTGCCCGTCAGGTCATAATGCGCGGTGAGATACTGCCCGAGCCACGCGGTGAAGATCTCCATGCCGGCGGTGTTGAGGTGGTCGGAGTCGATAAAATCGGCGCAGCGGTCAAGACCGATGGTGTCAAACGCGTCGTGCAGGTCGAGCAGGTCGTAGCCGTATTCGCCCACGACGGCGGCCACGTCGTCAAAGACGCCGGGGTCGGTCGTCTGCGTGCGGTGCGGCGTGCGCAGAAAGAGCGTCTGCACGCCGAGACTCTGCGCCTGCACGCAGAACGCGCGCAGATACTGTTCGTTCGCCGCGCTGAGCGTCAGCGGCCGGACATCGGGCTCAAAATCCGCAGACAGGGACTTGCACACTGTCTCCACGCCTTTGGTCAGCGAGCAGCCGGTCTCATCCATGATGCGCAGACGCCGCTGCACCGGCACCCATTTCCCCACCTGATACCAGTTGGTGTGGTACTTGGCGATGTTGAAGTAAAACGAGGCCTGCAGCTCTCGCGGCACACAGGTGCGGATGGTCTCGAGCCGGTTGCGCGACCAGGGGATGTTGTCGATCCACTTGCGGAGGTTGGCCTCCAGCGTTTCCGGGTTCTCGTCGTTGATGAAGCCGTCGATGTCCACGACGATCAGCTTTGGGTGCTGGCGATCTACGGCCTCCGTGAGCAGGGAGCCGTAGAGCCGTGCCGGGATGTTCGAGACCGTCAGCGGATAGCTCGTGTAGCCGTACTGCTGCCACGCGAGCGGGGCACTGTAGCCGGTGTAGAGCTGGCTCGCGCCGATGAGCACCACGTCGAGGCTGTCCTCCGGCTCGAGGAAGAAGCCGTGCACGTGGCGCTTGTCCCAGTCGTTATTCGCGACGAGCATCGGGGAGATGAGCCCGATGCCCAGCACGGCGATGAGCACGAAAACGAGCGCGCGCAACGCTGTGCGGGATTTGGAGATCGGTCGTTTTGTCATAGCTTAAAACTGCATATACACGAATTCGGAGGCCTGCACGCCGGGGCCGTAAACGCCCATGAGCACGACGGCGAAGATGCCGCCGAGCAGCACGGCCCAGCGCAGGGCAAGACACTTCTCGTCGAGGATCTCGCGGATGGTGCGCTGCGAGCGCTCCTGAATGACGGAGGCGGTGAAGATCACGACCGTGCCGAACAGCAGCACGCACCAATCATACCGCGTCAGCGGCAGGGCCTCGAGCACGGCGCCCGGCCGCAGCTGCGACAGGTGCAGGTCGGTCACGGATTTTAACATCATGCCCATCGCGGCGCGAAACCCGTCGGCGATGTCAAAGTAATAGCCGATGAGCACGACCACGAACGTGCGCAGCATGGAAAATACCTGATACCACGCGCTCTTGCGCTCGATGTGCAGCGCGGCGACGACCTTGTCCGACACCGGCTGCAGCAGCGTGGACACGAGGATGACCATGCCGTTCCAGAAGCCGAAGGCGACGTACTTCCAGCTCGCCCCGTGCCAGATGCCGATGATGAGAAACGTGATCAGCGAGGCCACGGCCGTCGGCAGGACCTTGCCGATGTGGTTGCCGAGGTGCTGCCTGGCGTGGCGGCCCCAGTTGAGAAACGCCTTCGAGATCGACAGCGGGTAGAACAGGTAGTTGCGCAGCCAGTCGCCGAGCGAGATGTGCCAGCGGTGCCAGTACTCGGTGAGCGTGCGCGAGAAGTACGGGCGGCAGAAGTTTTCGCCCATGGTGATGCCGAACATCTGCGCCACGCCGCGCGAGATGTCGATGCCGCCGGAGAAGTCGGCATAGAGCTGCAGCGCGTACACGATCGCCGCCAGCAGCACATACGTGCCGGCGTAGTCGGTGTACGCGCCGGCGACGGTGTGGATCATGCCCACGGCGCGGTCGGCGATGACGAGCTTTTTGAAAAAGCCCCAGAGGATCAGCTGCGCGCCGAAGCGGATGTTGTCAAAGTTATACTTGTGCTCGGCATAGAGCTGGTGCGCCAGCTGGTCGTACACGCCGATCGGACCCTGAATGATCTGCGGGAAGAAGGACACGAACAGCGCGAGCTTGCCGACGTTGCGCTCGGCGGGCACTTTTTCGCGGTAGACATCGAGCACATAGCCCATGGACTGGAACGTGTAAAACGAGATGCCCAGCGGCAGCAGCAGCCCGATGTGGCCGAGCGAGACCGTCAGCCCCACGGACGCAAAGAGCGCCTCCATGGACTCGGCAAAGAAGTTATAGTATTTGAGCACGGCGAGGATGCCAAAGTTCAGCAGCAGGATGGCGATCATGAGCGCCTTGCGGCGGGACTTGCAGCGCTTTTTGTACGCCTTGCGCTCCTCGCGCTCCCAGTCCTGCTTGTGCGCGGCGACGGTCTGCTCCATGCGCGCGGTCATGGCGTCCATGCCGCGGGCGCCGAAGTAGGTCGTGAGCGTCGTCACGACGATAAAGCCCATGTAGCGCAGGCACACGAACGCGTAAAACGCGTAGCTGCCGATCAGCAGCACCACCCACTGGAACCGCTTCGGCACGAGGTAGTACAGCACCAGCAGTGCGAGCACCAGCAGGTAAAACGGCAGCGATGTCAGCGTCATGCTTCGTCCTCCGGCGTCCGGCAGGTGTTGAGCACGTCGGTCGCGAACCGGTCGCGCACGAGCGTGAAGTCCCCGCCGCGGCAGAGCGCCACGCGCGGCATGTCACGCGAGAGGAACACGGCCACGCCCTCCGTCACGGAGTAGGCGCCGCAGCGTCCGAAGGCGATCACGTCGCCCACGCGCAGGGGCGGCAGCTGCGCCTCGCGCACCAGCACGTCCGCGGTCGTGCACAGGCTGCCGCAGAGCATCCACGGCTCGGCGGCGTCCGCGCTCTCGCGCAGAAGCGTCAGCGGCGGGGACTGCATGCCCATGAGCTGGCCGTCATACTTCACCTGATGCATACCGCCGTCGCACACGGCATAGTTCACGCCGAGGTTGCACTTGGCGTCGGCCACGCCGGTGAGGAACGTGCCGCAGGGGGCGGCGAAAAAGCGCCCCATCTCGATCGTCAGCGGATACTTTTCGCCAAAGGCACGGATGTGCTCCGCCGCCGCGTCGAGCAGCGCGCCGTCGCGCGCCTCGGCATCGTCGCGCAGGCACTCGGCGTTCAGCCCCGGACCGTATTCCACGTGCTGCGCCGTGAAGCCGTACTTGTCGTGCAGCATCGTGAGGTATTCGTCCAGATGCGCAAGCTCCTTTGCGATCACGGCGTCCTTGCGCTTTTGCGTGCCGGAAAAGTAGTGGATGCCCGCGATCGTCACGTTCCGGAACTCCGCGCGGCGCGCAACGAGCTCCTCCAGCGCGGCGGGATCCATGCCGAACTGGCTGCCGGCGGTCAGGCGCGGCAGCACGCGCACGTGCTTTCCCTGCGCGGCCGCGGCGGCGCAGATGAGATCAAAATGCAGTGTGCTCTCGGCCGTGAGCAGGTCTGCCCCCAGCGCGACGGCGCGCGCGACATCGTCCGCGCCCTTGTTCACGCCGGAGTAGAGGATGCGCTCGGGCGCGATGCCGAGCTTTTCGCAGATCGTCAGCTCGCCTGGGGAGCAGACCTCCACCCAGCGGAACACGTCCGGCAGGCCGCGCAGCACGAAGGGGTTTGCCTTCATGGAGTAGCAAAGCTGCACGTGAGAGCCGAACGCGGCGCGCACTTTTTCAGCGCGCGCCGTGAAAGCATCCAGATCAAACAGATACAGCGGCGTGCCGTATTTCGCGGCCGCCGTTTTCAGAGCAGTCTTGTCCATCAGTCCTCGTCCTGCAGGCGCTGCACCATGGCCAGCAGACTCTTGGCGGAGTTGAAGTTCTCCGGCACGAGATCCTTTGCGCCGATCTCGATGTCGAACGCGTCGTTGAGCGCCGCGACGAGCGACACGATGTCGAACGATTCGAGAATGTGGTCGTCGATGAGCGCGGTCTCGGTCTCAAAATCCACGTCCGGGCGCAGATCGGTCAGAATGTCCATCAGTTCCTGTTCCATAATAAAATACCTCCTGAAATGTGAGTAATGTAAACGATTATCGGTGGGCGTCAGCGATGCGCCCGGCCAGCGCGCGCATATCCGTCTTGCCGTTGTCGAGCCGGGGCATGGCGTCAAGCTGCTCGATCTTGCGCGGCACCATAAAGCCCGGCAGGTCGGCGCGCAGCGCCACGGCGATGTCGCGCTTGGTCACGTCCGCGCCGGTGTAAAACAGCCAGATCTGCTCGTGCTCCTGATCGTAGAGCGCGCAGGCCTCCTCCACGCCGGACACCTTCGCCGCGGCGAGGTCGATCTCGCCGAGCTCCACGCGGTGGCCGAGGTGCTTGACCTGCCGGTCCTTGCGGCCGTGGAACATGAGGTTGCCGTCGGGCGCGAAGTGCCCGAGGTCGCCGGTCTTGTAGATGCGCTCGTCATACGCGCGGTTGAGCGGGTTTTGCAGGAAGCTCTCGGCGGTCTTTTCGCGGCTGTTGTAGTAGCCGAGCGCGAGGATGGGCCCCTTGACGCAGATCTCGCCGATCTCGCCGTCGGGCACGGCCTCATTGCGCTCCGAGAGCAGAAACACCTCATAGTGCGGGTACGGCTTGCCGATCGGCAGCACGTCGGTGTCCTCGACCAGACCGGGCACGACGTAATACGTGCACGAGGCGGTCGCCTCCGTCGGGCCGTACTGGTTGACGAAGCGCGCCTGCGGCAGCGCGAGCTGCCACTGGCGCAGGCAGCTGCACGGCATCACCGAGCCGGAGAAGCACACCTTGCGCAGGTGCTGCGGCACGCTGCACTCGAACGCGCCCAGCGCGGCCGGCACCGTCAGCGCCGAAACGCTCCAGCCCACGGCCGTCACACCCTTGTCGTTCATGTATTCGAACAGACGCTCCGGCGACATGAAAAGTTCCTTCGGGATGATGGCCGTCGTCGCGCCGAAGCGCAGCGGCAGATAAATGTCGCGCACGGCGGCGATGTAGTCCAGCGGCGACTGGTTGCCGAGCACGTCCTCGCGCACGATGCCCATCACGCCGGCGTAGTCCTCGATGTAGCACATGAGCGAGTGCTGCGCCGTGATGACGCCCTTGGGCGTACCGGTCGAGCCGGAGGTGAAGATGATGTACAGCGGGTCGAGCTCGCGCGCGCGCGCGCGGCAGTCGGCCAGCAGCGCCGCGTCCTCGCATCCCTCGAGCAGATCCTCCGCGATGAGGATCTCGCCGCTGAATTCCAGCGTCCTGGCCTTGTCGTAAAACGCGCGCTGCACGATCATCAGGTCGGTGTCGAGCGTATTTAAAATAGAGTTGAGCCGGTGCACGGGCATCGTCCCGTCCATCGGCGCGTAGCAGCAGCCGGCGTATACCGCGCCGAGAAACACGGCCGGGGTGTGTGCGTTGCGCCCGCTCATCACGGCGATGGGCGCCTTGCGTCCGGCGCGCAGCCTTGCCGCCGCCGTGCCGATGATGCGCGCCTCGCGCCGCACGTCGGCAAAGGTCACCGCGCCGTCCTCGTCAAGAAAGGCGGGCTTGTCCGGACAGGCTGCGGCGGTGACTTCCAGCCAGTCGAGCACGTTTGTATCCATGCGTGCAGCTCCTTCCTGTTATCTATCCATAATCGGCAATTATCCTATCATGTTTCCCCGCTAAAAACAAGCAAAACCGCGACAGTTTTAAGAAAAGGTAAGATTCCCGCGCGCCCGCGCTCCGCACTTGACGCACCCGCAGCCAAAACGTACAATGGGTGTTGGATAACTGTACGGCTTTTTGGACAGCAAAAGGAAAAGCTGTTTGATTTTTACAAAAATATAGCTGGAAGTTTGTGTATAATACCCCTATCGGTGTGCAATAAAACGTGGTATCCTTTTGGTTAGTAAGCGTGACGGCTGAAGTGGGGCGGGAAACTCCGAAGCGTTCCCGCCCCGCCCCGCCGTGCGCGTTTCCGGTTCGGACAGGCTGCGCTTCGGAGGTCTGCCTCCGACCGGGATCAACAGGGGGGATGCCCGCGAAGGGAAAGGAAGAACGAAGATGTCAAAACAGGTTCAGAAAGTGTGCAATGCCATCTCCACCGCTGCGGTGGTGCTGGTGGTCATTCTGGCGCTGCTTCTGGTGGGTGTGCGGCTGGTCGGTCTGCGGCCGATGTGCGTCCTGTCCGGCAGCATGGAGCCGACGTATCACACCGGCTCGCTGATCTATGTCAAGCCCTGTGCGCCCGAGGACGTGCAGGTCGGTGACGCGATCACGTTCGTACTCAATGAGGACTTGGATGTCGTCACACACCGCGTGATCTCCATCGATGCGGAAAACGAGCATTTCTACACGCAGGGAGACGCGAACGACGCGCCCGACGGCGCACCTGTCTATTTCAAGAACCTCATCGGCCGCCCGGTGTTCACCATCCCGTATCTGGGCTATGTTTCGCACTGGGTCTCGAACCCGCCGGGGATGTATCTGGCCATTGCGATCGCGATCGTGCTGCTGGTTCTGGCGTTCCTGCCGGATATGCTGCGCAAGGCGGCTGAGGCCGATGCCCGCGATGCGGCGCGCCGAGCAGAGGCAGAAAACGTGGCAAAATGCACAGAAAATGGCGGCAAAAACCGTCAGATTTAAACATTTTCACGGGAGCATGAAATATTTTCAAATCTCCGTGCATTAACTCAATGAACGCTGACAGCGCACGTTGGACGCTGTTGGGACATGGTAAGTTCGGAACATGATGCTTTTGTAAGGGAGGATAACACGAAATGAAGAAGAAAACTTTGACGATCGCCATCGCGCTCGTGCTTGTCGTGGCGCTGGCGGTTGGCGCGACGTGGGCGTATCTGACGGCGAAGACCGAGGCGGTTACGAACACCTTCACGGTCGGCAAGCTGTTTGATCAGGACGGCGCGTTGACGCTGAAAGAGCACAAGGCGGTTGCACAGACTTCCGGCGAGTATTCTTACAAGGTCACCACTGAAGAGGCGACGGGCAACGAGTACAACCTGCTCCCCGGCACGAAGATCGAAAAAGACCCGTTTGTTAAGGTCACCGGCCTGAAAGCCGGCGCTTCCTGCTATCTTTATGTTGAGGTCGTGGCTTCGGACGCGAAGAACGTTCTGAAATATAGTGTGGCCGATACGTGGGAGCTGCTTGCTGGTGTTACGGGCAAGAACGGCGGCGCGGTTTACGTTTACAAGACGAACGATGGCAACAGAGTGACTGCAGATGTCACCGCGACCAGCATTCTGGCAAGCAACCTTGTCGAGGTTAACGATTTTGACGTGAATTCGGATGCGACTGCCAGCCTGACGTTCTATGGCTATCTGTGCCAGTCCGCTGGTTTTGCGGATGCTGCGGCCGCGTTTGCCGAGTGCTTTTAAGTAACTCCCTCGCAGCTTTCCCTGAGCCAATCCCTTGAATACCTTGTACAGAGAGCTGTACATAAAAAAGAAAAGGAGAACGCTACTTATGAAGAAGAAATCCATTCTGATGGCTGCGATCGCAGTCATGCTCGTCGCGGTGCTGGTCGTCGGCGGCACGCTGGCGTACTTCACCGATACGAAGTCGGCAACCAATACGTTCACCATGGGCAATGTCAAGATTGCTCTGGATGAGCAGCAGAAGGGCGAAAACGGTCTTGAGGCCTTTGAACAGAACAAGACCCTTGTCCCCGGCAAGTCCAACGACGGCAATGCCGTTTCCAAGATCGTTACGGTTAAGAACACGGGCGCGAATGATGCTTGGGTTTGGGTCGAGCTTAAGATTCCTGCCTATCTTGTGAGCAAGGAATATCCCACCAACGAGAGCAAGAACGCTCTGCACTGGAACAGCTACGGCTGCTTCAACGTTGAGTACAACGCCGGTAACTACTGGAAGCTTGCCACCAGCGACGGCATTGTCGACGCAGACCACAATGTTACTGACCCGAAGATGGTTGCTGTCGGTGACGGCCTCTGGAACGACTACAAGTATGTTGGCACTGAAACAATCGGTGGCATCGAGTACGTTGTGATCCGCACGACCATGGCAAAGACCCTGCCCGCTGGCAAGACCTCTCTGCCCTGCCTCGCTCAGGTCTACATGGATTGGCGCGTGACCACGAATGAAGATGGCACTCAGTACATCCTGCCCGCTGGCGATCCGATCTCTGCGGATGCTTCTTGGGAAGTCATCGTGACCGCTTACGCGATCCAGGCGGATGGTTTTAACACGGTGGATGAGGCTGTTGCTGCTTATAACAACAACGGCAAGTAATTCCCCAACATTTTGACCCCAAAGGGGCGGCGAAATCGCCGCCCCCATCGGGGACTCTGGCTCGGCTTCAATCCGGGCGCGGGCGGCGGTACTGCCGCTGTCCGCGCGCAGACTGAAAGAGAGAATCCCGCAAAAACAGTCCCGGCGCGCCTTCGGGCGCGGAAGAGAATCCCTGCGCACAGCGCAGAATAACCCCCGGCAAGGAGAAAGGTGGTTTGTGCATGAAGAAGAAGTGGACCATCGCGACGGTGCTCCTCCTGGCAGTGGCACTGCTGGCGGTCGGTACGTGGGCGTACTTTTCGGCCGTCGGCACGGCGGACAACGTCATCACGATGGGCTCGGTCAAGCTCGCGCTGCACGACGAGGACGGTAACGGCAATCCGTTCACGACCGTGCGCGTCATGCCCGGCAGCGTCGTGAACAAAGTGGTGTATGTGGAGAATGTCGGCACGGGTGCGTTTTACACCCGCGTGAAGATCACGCCCGAGATCCTCAACGCCGACAGCGAGCGCATGCCGCTCGACCCGAGCGAGCACCTGCTGGTGCTGGATCTGAACGATACCGACTGGATCGCCGGACCGGACGGGTACTATTATTATAATGGTGCGGTCGATCCGAAGACGGCCACGACGCAGTTGTTCAGCCGCGTCACGTTCAGCACCAAAATGGGCAACGAATACCAGAATTCCACGGTGCACATCTATGTAACGGCGGAGGCCGTGCAGACGGCGAACCTTGAGCAGTACGCCGCCAATGATGTCAGAGATGTATGGAAGCACGTCGGGGCGGTCGAGGCGAGCACCTCGAGCACGCAGATTGACCCGATCCCGACGCCCTGAGAAAGGAGGACGAAACCATGAAAAAACGCATTCTCTCGCTCGTCCTCTGTGCAGCCCTGCTCCTGAGCCTGTGCCTGTTCATGGGCGCCGGCGTGGCAGCGGATGCGGCTGCGGATATGGCTGAGACCGCAGGAACGGTCGAGGACACGCAGTCGTCTCCGACGGTGGGGCCGATTCTTCCGCTCGTGGTGACGCGGCCGCAGACGTCTCCTTACCGCGCCGCGCGCGCGCCGTCGCTTGCCGATACCGGTGAGACGCAGGATGATGGTCTGGAGCTGACTAAGACGGTTACGCCGAAAGCCGACGGCGGCTATACGGTGCATCTGGAAGCGTACACGACCGGCACGGTCACGACGAGCACCACAACGAAGCCCTGTGACATTGTCCTTGTGCTCGACCAGTCCGGCTCGATGGCGGACGATTTCAACGGGGAAGAGACGGACAATGAAGCGGACACTCGCCAGTACGCAATGAAGCAGGCCGTCAATACTTTCATTGACAATGTGGCAACAAAAGCCAAGGATGAAGGCGTGGAACACCGGATCGCGATCGTTAAGTTTGCGGGAGATTCCACGAACACGGTCGGCGATACTACGTATCAGGATGGCAGATATCGTTATAATTATTCTCAGGTCGTGAAAGAACTGACTGCGGTCAATGATGCCAACGGAGCAAATGTGACCACACTGAAAACGGCGGTTAACCAGCTGCAGGCTAAGGGCGGCACGCAGACGCAAAACGGCTTGAACCATGCGCAGAGGCTTCTGTCGAGTGTCGATTCCGCGCGCGACAGCAGCAAGGTCGTGATCGTGTTCACGGATGGCATGCCGGGCAATTCCGGTTTCGATGCAAAGGTTGCGACCAGCGCTATTGCAAGCGCAAAGTCGATGAAGGATGCAGGTGTGACCGTGTACACGGTTGGCATTTTCACCGGGGCGAACGTTGACCAGCTGTATGGCAACACCGGGTTCTCAAAAAACTCGAACGGAAGCGTTGGGAGTTATTGGGCCAACAAGAACACAAGCAATGGTATCGATGTTCCGGCTGGGAACCGCTTTTTGAACTATGTGTCCAGCAACTTCAAGGCTGCCTCGGAGATAGGGTTAAAGGATTATAAAGATGAACACTGGTTCTCCGCCAGTTATTACGGCTGGGAAGTGACGCGAAACTTCACCCGCGACAAAACCGGCTATTATATGACGGCGAGCAACTCGACGGCGTTGAATAACATCTTTACCTCCATCAGCCAGACAATCGGCAGCGCCAATATTGACCTTGGCAGCGAGACGGTCATCAAAGACATCGTGACGCCATACTTTACGGTGCCGCAAAACACCGGTGCTATTCGTCTCTCCACTGCAGCCTATAACGGCAGCGCATTTGGGGCTCCGGTCGCAGCCGATCCTTCGGTGACGGCAGCGATCGATCCGGCAACGCGGGCGGTCAATGTGACCGGCTTCGATTTCAACCAGAACTATGTCTCCACAAACGCTAAGGCGGATGGCACGTTCGGAAAGAAACTGATCATCGAGTTTGATGCCTCTGTGGAAGCTGGCTTCCTCGGCGGCAATCAGGTGCCAACGAATGATGGGCAGTCCGGCATCTATGCGAAGGGAACCATGATCAAGGCGTTCGATGTGCCGACGCAGGACGTGGAAGTAAAAAGCATCACGCCGGCGGCGGATGGCAAGACGATCTACCTTGGCGATTCTGCCAATTTGCAGGAGCTTGTGCACCAGAATGCCACATTTGACGGCACAAATAACGCTTTTGTGAACGTGACCTACACGGTCAAGGATGAAAACGGCGGAACGGTCGGCACGTACACGGTTCCTGCCGGAAGCAGCAGCGGAATATGGGAGTGGAGCGATGCGGCAAGCGGCGGCACCGTCGCCCCGGAGCAGACCACGACCTACACGGTGACGTGCACGGTTTCGCCTACGCAAAGTGGAACGTATGGGAGCGTTTCTAAAGATGCTACGTTCACCATCACGGTCAACACCTGCAGCCTGACGATCTCCAAGGCCGTCACAGGCGACGGCGCGAACCCGAACCAGACGTTCGTGTTCGATGTCAAGGACAGCACCGGTAAGCTCGTGACCACCATCGTGCTCAAGGACGGCGACAGCAAAACTATCACCGGTCTGGCCGTCGGCACGTACACGGTCACCGAGGATACAAACTGGTCGTGGAGCTACAGCATCGTTGGCGACAACAACAAGACGGCTACGCTCAGCGGCACGACGCCCAGCGCCACGGTCGATGTCACCAACCATTACAATTCGCACAACTGGCTCACGAGCATTGCCGACGTGATCAACAAGTGGGTCAGCGCAACCGAGATCGAGCAGATTCCGGCTCCGGAAACAAACTGAACAGGAGGGATGACATATGAAACGTATCTTTAACGGTTCAGGCGGGAGAAAGACCGCGCTCATCCTCTCCCTGTGCCTGATCTTCGCACTGGCCGTCGGCACGACGTTCGCCCTGCTCAAGGCGAGCACCGCCCCCGTGGAGAACACCTTCACGGCGGCCAAATCCGGAACGCACATTGACGAGGAACTGGACGGCAGCCAGAAAACGAGCATCAAGGTTCAAAACACCGGTACGGCCGTGTCCTATGTCCGCGTCAAGCTGGTCATGAACTGGGTGGACGATAACGGCAATGTCTCCGCCGAGCCGGTGAACATCACGCCGAGCATCACGGACGACTGGTTCGAGCAGGGCGGCATCTACTACTACAAGATGCCGGTCGCGGCGAACGACGGTGTAACGACCAACCTGCTGAAAGATCCCATCACGCAGGGCACTGCACCTGAGGGTTATCACCTCGAGGTGACGGTGCTGGCCGAGAGCATTCAGGCCGCACCGAGCAAGGCTGTGGAGGGCGCGTGGACGGCGGTCAAGGTCGTGGACGGCAATCTGACTCCGGCAGTCCCGGTACCGGACGTGACACCATAAGGAGGGCAGCGGTATGAAACACCAAAAGTTTACCATGATCGTCGCCCTCGTGCTGGTGGTCGCGCTGGCCGCGGG
>OGNB01001198.1_pt1 | contig 15557 bp, 17 predicted proteins | sample 1573301 | NCBI WGS metagenome assembly OGNB01 (sample SAMEA2581914, study PRJEB24529) | metagenome | biome: Human gut stool | place: China | collected 2011
GGGAGGGGCTTCCGATTTTCACCGGGTCCCGCGTGCCGCAACCGCCGTTGCGGCACATGATCGCCGCTTTAGCGGCACGCCGTAAATCCGGCCCTTCCCCGAACCCCTCCTCCGGAGGGAACTTGCCGTACCGCGCCCCACGCATCGAACACAACTTTCAACACGTCATTTTCTCTTGAAAACCATTCTTTTCCCGCTAATAACCGCAGCGGCGCTCCTGACGGGCAGCGTCCGCGCCCAGAACGAATACGCCGAAATCGCCCGGCTGCGGGGGCTGAACGAATCGGTGCGCGGCATCCGCTCGATGGCCGACGGCGAACACTACACCACGCTCGAATCGAACGACATCGTCCGTTACAGCTACGCCTCCGCGGCTCCCGGCGAGAGCATGCTCCCCGCGCCCGCGCCGAACCTCGTCATCACCGACTACGCCTTCTCGCCCGACGAGCGGTCGATCCTCATTGCCTCGGGCCGCAAGCCGATCTACCGCCATTCGTACACCACCAGCTATTCACTCGTGCGCGACAACGCCGTGCGCCCCGTCCTGCGCGACGCCGAAGCGCCGCGCGACGCCTCCTTCTCGCCCGACGGGCAGAAGATCGCCTACTCGGACCGCAACGATCTCTACGTCTACGACATCGCCTCCCAGACCACGCGCCGCATCACCGACGACGGGGCGTGGAACGAGGTGATCAACGGCACGACCGACTGGGTCTACGAGGAGGAGTTCGGCGCAACGCGGGCCTACGCCTTCTCGCCCGACAGCCGCCGCATCGCCTACCTGCGTTTCGACGAGAGCGAAGTGCCGCTGATGGAGATGATGCGCTTCGACGGCAAACTCTACAACAGGGCCTATTCGTTCAAATACCCCAAGGCCGGGGAGCGCAACTCCGTGGTCCAGCTCTGGATCGCCGACCTCGAGACCGGCGCCAGGGAGCGCATCGACACGGGCGAGGAGACCGACCAGTACATTCCCCGCATCGGCTGGACGCCCGACGGACGGCCGTGGTACTACCGCCTCAACCGCCGCCAGAACACCTTCGAGATGATCGTCTGCGAACCCCACGGAGCGCAGCGCACGGTCTACGAGGAGCGGGCGCAGCAATATGTCGAGCGCGTGGACGACGGGACCGTGACCTTCGTCGACCGCGACCGTTTCCTCGTGCGGCAGGAGAGCCACACGGGCTTCATGCACCTCTACCTGTACAGCCTCCGCCGGGGCATCCTCGAACAGGTGACCAAAGGCCCGTGGGAGGTGACCCAGGTTGTGGGAACCGACGGCAGGCGCGTGTGGTTCCTCTCGACCGAGACCTCGCCGCTGCGCCGCAACCTGTACAGCGTGCGCCTCGACGGCAAGGACAAACAGCGTCTCACCACGGGCGAGGGCTACTACACCGCAGCCCCGAGCGCCGGGATGAAATACTTCATCACCACCTTTTCCAACGCCTCGACCCCCAACGTCACGGAGGTCTGCGACGCCGCCGGGAAACCCGTCCGCACGCTGGCCGACAGTCGCCGCCTGCGCGAAGAACTGGCCGCCGCCGACCGCCCCGTGAAGGAGTTCTTCACCTTCACGACCGAGCGCGGCGACACGCTCAACGCCTATATGGTCAAGCCCCGCGGCTTCGATCCCTCGCAGCGTTACCCCGTATTGCTGACCCAGTATTCGGGTCCCGGCTCGCAGTCCGTGCGCGACCGCTGGTCGCTGGACTGGGAGGACGCCCTCGCCGACAAAGGCTACATCGTGGTCTGCGCCGACGGCCGCGGCACGGGATTCCGGGGCGAAAAGTTCAAGAAACTCACCTACGGACGCCTGGGGGCGCTGGAGGTCGAGGACCAGCTTTCGACCGCCCGCCACATGGCGGCGCAGCCCTGGGTCGACCCTGCGCGCATCGGCATCTACGGCTGGTCCTACGGCGGATTCATGGCCCTGAGCTGTGCGATGAAGGGCCTCGGGCTGTTCAAAATGGCCATCGCCGTGGCTCCCGTCACCTCGTGGCGTTATTACGACACGATCTACACCGAGATCTACAACAACCTTCCGCAGTACAACGCCGCAGGCTACGACGACAATTCGCCGATCAATTTCGCGCGGATGCTCGACGACCGGCGCACGCGGCTGCTGATCATCCACGGCACGGCCGACGATAACGTCCATTTCCAGAACACCGTCGAGATGACCCGGGCGCTCAACCGCGCCGGCAAACAGTACGACATGATGGTGTACCCCGACCAGAACCATTCGATGTTGCCCGACGCAACGGCACACATAAGACAAAAGATGATCGACTACACTCTGAAGAATTTATGACGTACACATTGCAACACGAAACGCCCGTCGGCCCCGTGACGATCACGGCTACGGGCGAGGCTGTGACGCAGATCCGTTTCGGCACGACAGTTCCGGAAGGCTCCGCGGCCGTCCCCGAAACCGCCGCCACACCCCTGCTGCTGAAGGCGGCGGCGCAGCTCCGGGAGTATTTCGCCGGCACGCGCCGCGACTTCTCGCTGCCGCTCGCACCCGCCGGAACGCCCTTCCAGCAATCTGTCTGGCAGGCGTTGCAAACCATCCCCTACGGCGAAACCCGCACCTACGGACATATCGCCATGCAGATCGGCCACAACAAATCGTTCCGCGCCGTCGGCATGGCCAACAACCGCAACCCCATCGTCATCGTCATTCCCTGCCACCGCGTCCTGGGTTACGACGGCAAGCTCACGGGCTACGCCGGAGGGCTCGACATCAAGGAACGGCTGCTCGCCCTGGAAAAGCGGCGATAACGCACCCCGGCGGCAGGCCCGCAAACCCCAATCGCACCCGCACGAAAAAATGCGGGGCACGGTCTCCCGCGCCCCGCATCTGCATATCCCGCCGGGTCAAAGCCCGAACGCAAAGGCGTTGATGCCGTCGTAAACCGCGCTGACGATGCCCAGCAGCAGGACGCCTGCCATGCAGAGCGCGAGGCTGACGCGCGTGTAACGGTCGCTGCGGAACGCCGCGATCGGCGCGTCGCCGGGCATAATGTACATCGCCTTGACGATCAACAGGTAGTAATAGAGCGACACGACCGTGTTGACCAGCGCGATGAAGACCAGCAGGTGGAATCCGCCACTGAAAGCCGCGGCGAAGACGAAGAATTTCGAGAAGAACCCGGCGAAGGGCGGGATTCCCGCCAGCGAGAACAACGCCAGGGTCATCAGCAGCGCCAGGCGGGGATTAGTGCGGGAAAACCCGTTGTAGTCCTCCAGCGAGACCCTGCCGCCGCTGTGCTGCTCGACGGCGGACAGCACGCCGAACACCGCGAGGTTGGCGGCCATGTAGACCAGCACGTAAAAGACCAGCGAGGTCATGCCGATGGCGCTGCCGCCGATGACGGCCAGCATGATGTATCCGGCCTGCGAGATGGACGAGAAGGCCATGAAACGCTTGAGGTCCTTCTGCCGGATGGCGAAGAGGTTCGCAACGGTGATGCTCGACACCGTCACGATCCAGAGCAGCGTCTGCCACTGTTCGGTCATCGGGGCGAACACCTTCACGAGCACCGTCAGCAGCACGAACGCCGCAGCGCCCTTCGAGACCACCGAAAGATAGGCGGTCACGTTCGTCGGCGCGCCCTGGTAGGCGTCCGCCGTCCAGAGGTGGAAGGGCACGAGCGAAATCTTGAAGCCAAGCCCCGAGAGGAAGAAGACCAGGGCCATCACCTGCAACGGCGAACCGTCGATGCGGGCGGCCATGTCGCCGAAATAGAGCGTCCCGGTCGTTCCGTAGAGGAACGAGATGCCGTAGAGCATCAGTCCGCTCGAGAACAGCGCGCAGAGGATGTATTTGGCCCCCGCCTCGGCCGAATAGCGTTTGTATTTGTCGAAGGCCACCAGACAGGCCATCGGGACCGAAGCCAGCTCCAGACCGATGAAGAACAGCAGGAAGTTGCCCGCGCCGATCATAAAATACATGCCCAGCAGCGTCGAGAGGGTCAGGATGTAGAATTCGCCCTGCTTGTGGCGCGTGTCCTCGCGGCGCAGCCACGTGTCGGACTGCAGGAAGACGATCAGCGCCCCGACGGAGAGCATGCTTTTGACGATGCCGTCCATCGGCGTATGGCAGAACATGCCGCCGAAGAGTTCGCCCCCCGCAGCCGGAACAAGGTTCACAACCACCTGCACGACCATCAGGCAGCAGACCACGGCCGAAAAGCGGCGGCGTGCGCGCTCCCCGGCCATGAGGTCGTAGAGGAACACGAAGACGAGAATCGCCGTGAGGGTCACTTCGGCCCGCATCAGCGTAAATATCGAGGTGTAATCCATAGTCGCTTAACTCAAAATATGTGCAATGATCTTCGCGACGCTGCCGCGGATCATGTCGCTCACCCACAGCGGCGCCAGACCTATGCCGGCGATGGCGACGACGAGGCAGACGACCGACAGCCGCTCGTCCCACGTGGCGTCCGAAAGCTTCAGGTGCTCGGGATTGTCGCACGTGCCGTAGAGGATTTTCCCGACGACGCGCAGGATGTAGACCGCCGTGATGACGATCGACGTGCAGGCGATGACGGTCACCACGCGGTGGAACGTGTCGGCGTTCATAAACGCGCCGTTGAAGATGGTCATTTCGGCCACGAAGCCGCTCAGGCCCGGCAGCCCGAGGTTGGCCAGACCCGCGATCACATACCCGACCGCGAGGAACGGCATCACCTTCATCAGCCCGCCCAGCTGGCGGATGTCCCGCGTGTGGGTGCGGCCGTAGATCATGCCGATCAGCGCGAAGAAGAGGGCCGTCATCAGGCCGTGGCTCAACATCTGGAGCACGGCGCCCGTACCGGCCGTGGTGTTCATCATCAAAACGGCGAACAGCACCAGTCCGCAGTGCGACACCGAGGAGTAGGCGTTGATGTACTTGAGGTCGGTCTGCACGCAGGCCGAGAAGGCGCCGTAGACGACGGAAATCGTTGTCAGGATGATAAATACCCAGCTCAATTCATGCGCCGCTTCGGGTAAAAGATACATAGCAACCCGGAAACAGCCGTATCCGCCCAGCTTCATCAGCACCCCGGCGTGGAGCATCGACACGGCCGTCGGGGCCGAGGCGTGGCCGTCGGGGCTCCACGTATGGAACGGGAACAGCGCGCCCAGCACGCCGAAACCCACGAACACCAGCGGGAACCAGATGCGCTGCTGGGCAACGGGAATGTTGTTCAGCGCGGCGATCTCCTGAATGTTCATCGTCGTGGCGCCCGCACCGAAGTAGATGCCCAGAATGCCGATCAGCAGCAACGCCGAACCGCCCATGAGCATCAGCGTCAGTTTCATGGCGGCGTATTCCTTGCGCCCGCTGCCCCAGACGCCGATCAGCAGGTACATCGGGATCAGCGCCACCTCGTAGAACAGGAACATCGTGAAGAGGTCGACCGAAATGAAGAACCCGAACACCCCCACGCTCAACAGGCAGAACCAGAGGAAGTAGGCTTTGACGTCGGTCTTCATCTGCCACGAGGCGAACGTGCCCGTGAAGACGATGACGGCCGACAGCAGGAGCATTGCCACCGAAATGCCGTCGACGCCCACGGCGTAGTGGATGTTGAGCGGCGCATACCAGACGCGGCTTTCGGTGAAGAGCATCTGCGCCGTCTCGCCCGCGCCGCGCAGCCCGAGGTACTGCACCACGAGCACGACGGCCAGCGCCACGAGCAGCGAAGAGCCTGCGACCATCACCGTGTGAATCTGCCGCGTGGACTTCGAGAGCCACAGACCCAGCATCATCACGAGCGGAACGGCGGGAAACAGAGATAGTATATTCATAACTCGTTCGGATTAACAGATTAGAAGAATCAGGATCGTGAGGCCCAGCGCACCGCCGAGGAACCAGATGCAGTAACGCTGCACGCTGCCGCTCTGCATGTCGCGGATGAGCCAGGCGGCGCCGTTGGCGCCCCAGGCGAGGAGATTCATAAAGCCGTCGACCACATGGCGGTCGAACCACGCAATGGGCGTCGAGATGCAGGCGAAAATCACCCGGTGGGTGATGAACTGGTAGACCTCGTCGATGTAGAACCGGCGATAGGCCGCGCGGTGCAGGCCGCTGAACGTCGCGGCCAGCCTGTCGGCCACGGGCTGCCGGTCGCGGGCGTACATCCACGTCGCCAGCGCGATGGCCGCAGCGGCGACGCAGAGGCTCACGGCGGCAACGCTCCGGTCGATATGGATGACATAGGGCGCGCCGTCGCTCGACACGAACTCCCCGAAGGGGATGAATCCCGCCACGCAGGTCACCGCCGCCAGAAACACCAGCGGCAGGGTCATCGTCAGCGGAGCCTCGTGCGGCTTGTGCGCCGCATGCAGTTCGCGGTTCTCCGCGCCCCAGAAAATACCGTAATAGAGCCGGAACATGTAGAAGGCCGTAAGTCCCGCGATGGCGGTCATCACCCACCCCATGACGGGTGAGAAGGCGAAGCAGGCCGTCAGGATCTCGTCCTTCGAGAAGAAACCGCTCAAGGGCCAGATCCCCGCGATGGCGAGGCACGCCACGAGGAACGTCAAGTGGGTCAGCGGCATGTAGCGGCGCAGGCCGCCCATGGCCGACATCTCGTTGGAGTGCACGGCATGGATGATGCACCCCGCGCCGAGGAACAGCAGCGCCTTGAACATGGCGTGGGTGAAGAGGTGGAACATCGAGGCCATGTAACCCAGCCCTCCGGCGTGCGGGTCGGCCGAGGTCGAGACGCCCAGCGCCACGAGCATGAACCCGATCTGCGAAATGGTGCTGAACGCCAGCACACGCTTGATGTCGCTCTGCACACAGGCCACGACGGCGGCGTAAAACGCCGTGAAGGCCCCGACATAAGCCGTCCAATGCAGCACTTCGGGCGCATAGCCGATGAAGAGCGGAAACATCCGCGCCACGAGGTAGACGCCCGCCACGACCATCGTCGCGGCATGGATCAGCGCCGACACGGGCGTGGGCCCCTCCATGGCGTCGGGCAGCCAGATGTGCAGCGGGAACATGGCGCTCTTGCCCGCGCCGCCGACGAACATCAGCCCCAACGCCAGCGGGATCATCGCCCCGGCGGCCACCAGCGCGTGCGTCTCGGGCGTGAAGGAGAAGGTCCCGGCGTAATAGCCGTAGACGAGGATACCGATGAGGAAACCCAGGTCGGCGAAGCGCGTGACGATAAAGGCCTTTTTCGAGGCGGCCACGGCCTCCTTCTTCGTATAGTAGAAGCCGATCAGCAGGTAGGAGCTGACGCCCACCAGCTCCCAGAAGAGGTACATCTGGAAGATGTTGGTCGCCACGACCAGCCCGATCATGCTCATCGTGAAGAGCGACAGAAAGGCATAGTAACGCTGGAAGCCCCGCTCACCCTTCATATAGCCCAGCGAGTAGATGTGGACCATCAGCGACACCGTGGAGATCACCACGAGCATCATCACCGAAATCGGGTCGAGCAGAATGCCCAGGTCGATGTGCAGCGCACCGCCGATGGGCAGCCACACGGCGTTCCAGGGGATCAGCGTCGGAAACACGCCCGCGGCATCGCGCCCGGCCGAGAAGTATTCGAAAGCCGTCCAATAGCTCAACAGCGCCACGACGGCCAGCACGGCCGTGCCCACGGCGCCCGCCGCCGCGGGACGCATCTTCATGCCCGCAAGCCCCAGCACGAGGAAACTCGCCAGCGGAAGCAACAGAATCAGAATCGTATATTCCATAGAAGATCGTTTTTTCGCACCGTTACCACTTCATTTCCCGCAGGCTCCGGGCGCCGATGTTGCGGATGTTGCGGTAGATATTGATGATGATGGCGATGGCCACGGCGGTCTCCGCGGCGCTGATTCCGATGGCGAACAGGGCGAAGAAGAACCCTTCGAGCTGCTCGGGGAAGAGGAAGCGGTTGAAGACCACGAAATTGATGTCCACCGAGTTGAGAATCAGCTCGACCGAAATCAGCATCGCCAGCAGGTTGCGGCGCGTGACGAATCCGTAAATGCCCACGAACATCATCACCGTGGAGACAATCAGGTAATATTCCATGTGTATCATAGTCGTGTTTTTTAGCGTTTGCGCGCGATGAGGATGCCGCCGACGATGCAGGCCAGCAGCAGCAGGCTGATCACCTCGAACGGCAGGATGTAACCGTATTTTCCGCTGCTCATCAGCGCGTGGCCGATGGTCCGCACGTGCAGTTCGCCGTGCTCGAAATGCGAGGGCAGGAAGTCGTGGCGGAGCGTTATCCAGAGGCAGATGCCCAGGCTGGCCAGCGCGGCGCCCAGCCCCACGAAGAGCTTGTAGCCCTTCAGGTCCTCGGCCTTGTCGCCCTGGCTCGACGTCAGGAGGATCGAGAAGACGTAGAGCACCGTGATGCCGCCGGCGTAGATCAGCAGCTGCACCGCCCCGAGGAACGAGTAGTTGAGCTGGAAGTAGATGCCCGCCGTACCGAAGAGCACGAACAGCAGGTAGGTCGCGGCGCGCAGGATGCGCCGGGTCGTCACGGCGAGAATCGCGCTGACGCCGATGAACAGCGCCAGGACCGTGAAAACGATCAATTCGAGTGTTATTTCCATGACTTACTGTTTGTTGAGTTGTTTGACGAGCTTTTCGCGCGTGTAGACGGCGTGCTCGAAATCGGTCGAGAAGCGGATCGCGCCGGTCGGGCAGGCATTGACGCACAGGTGGCAGAACATGCACGACCCCAGGTCGTACTCGTAGCGCACCAGCCGTTTTTTGGTCTTGCCCGTCCCGGGGTCGGCGACCGTCTCGGTCGTGAGGCGGATGGTCCCGTTGGGGCAGGCCGACTGGCACAGCCCGCAGGCGATGCACCTGTTGCGCCCCTCGGCGTCGTGGGGCATCGTCAGAGAGCCGCAGAAACGGTCGTACATCTTCAGCGTGGCCCGGTTTTCGGGATACTGCTCGGTGATCTTGGGCGTGAAGAACTCGCGCCCCGTCACTTTAAGTCCGGTCAAAAGGGTTCCCAGTCCGTGGAAAAGGCCTTTGATATAGCTACTCATAACTAAAAATGCAGTTTAAAGACGACGACAATGACCATCAGCAGCAGGTTCGCCAGCCCGATGGGAACGAGGTATTTCCATTCGAGCGTCAGGATCTGGTCGATGCGCAGGCGCGGAAAGGTCCACTTGATCCACATGAGCAGCCACACCACGAAAAACGCCTTGGCGAAGAACCACACGAAACCCGGAATGCAGTCCATCACGGCGTTGAAGCCCTCCCAGCCCGCAATGTGCAGCGGCATCCAGCCTCCGAGGAAGATGGTGGCGGCGACGCCCGCGACGATGAACAGGTTGACGAACTCGGCGACGTAGAACAGCCCGAAGTGCATGCCCGAATACTCGGTGTGGTAGCCCGCCGTCAGCTCCGACTCGGCCTCCGGGAGGTCGAACGGGCCGCGGTTGACCTCGGCGTTGCCGGCGATGAGGTAGATCACGAAGGCGATCAGCGCCGGAATGTGGCCCTTGAAAAGGAACCACCCGTCGGCCTGCCGGGCCACGATCTCGGAGAACTGCATGGTGTCGGTCAGCACGATGATCGTAAGGATCGAGAGGCCGATGGAAAGCTCGTAGGAGATCATCTGCGCACCGCTGCGCATGGCGCCGATGAGCGAATACTTGTTGTTGGAACTCCACCCCGCCAGCAGAATGCCGACCACGCCGATCGACGAGGCGGCCATCATAAAGAAGATGCCCACGTTGAAATCCAGCACCTCCAGCCCCTTGTTGACCGGCAGACAGGCGAAGGCCAGCACCGAGGCGAGGATGACGATATAGGGCGCGAGGTTGTAGAGGAACTTGTCCGAACGGCGGATGGTGATGATCTCCTTGGTGAGCATCTTGAAGACATCGCAGATGACCTGCACCGTACCCCACGGACCCACGCGCATCGGCCCGAGGCGGCATTGGAAGGCCGCGCAGACCTTGCGTTCCATGAAGATCATCAGGATGGCGATCACGGTGTACATCAGCAGCAGACAGCCGCCGACGATCACGCATTCGATGAAAACGGCCAGCCCGAGGGGCATCAGCGAGGTCAGCAGCCCGTGGACCCAGCTCGTAATTATAGAAAAGTCGAACATAGCAATACAATTTTTCGCTATTACAGATTATGGCACAACCGTCCGAAACGCCAATTTTGCCGCGCAGCGGCACCAAGTCCCTCCCCGAGGGAGGGGTTTGGGGTGGGGTCGGACTTGCAAACGACGCCGCAGGCGGCGAAAACGCCATTCGACAGCGTGATATGATGCATCATGGTCATAGAGTCTCTTTTATCTGTCAATATCCGGAACCACGTAATCCAGCGTGCCGCCGATGGCGATCAGGTCGGCGATCTTCGTCCCCCGGGCGATGGTCTCCAGGCAAGAGACGAGCGGCAGACCCGTCGAGCGGAACTTCATGCGGTAGGGGAACTTGTCGCCCCGGCTCTCGATGAAGACCCCGAACTCGCCGCGGCTTCCCTCGACGGCGGCGTAGTAGCTGCCCTCGGGAATGCGGATCACGGGCTTCATCTTCAACTGGTATTCGCCTTCGGGAATGTTGTCGATCAACTGCTCGATGATGTGCATGCTCTGCTCGATCTCCCGCATGCGGACCATGTAGCGGGCCAGGCAGTCGCCCTCGGTGAAGAGCACCTCCTCGAAATCCACCTTGCCGTAAACGGCGTAGGGATGGCGCTTGCGCACGTCGCAGGCCCACCCTGCGGCGCGGCCCGTGCCGCCCGTGGCGCCGAACGAAATGGCATCCTCGCGCGTCAGCACGCCGGTGCCTTTCAGACGCTCCTGCGCGATGACGTTGCCCGTGAAAATCTCGTGGTACTCGCGCAGCACGGGACGCATGTAGGCGATGAACTCCTTGACCTTGCGCACGAAATCGGGATGGATGTCGGCCTGCACGCCGCCGATGGTGTTGTAAGTCTGGATCAGGCGGCCGCCGGTGGTCTGCTCCAGGATGTCGAGCACCTTCTCGCGGTCGCGGAAACCGTAGAAGAAGGCCGTCAGCGCGCCCATGTCCATGCACAGGCAGGCGAAGAAGAGCAGGTGCGAATCAATGCGCTGCAACTCGTCCATGATCGTGCGGATGTACTGCACGCGCTCCGGCACCTCGACGCCCAGCCCCTTTTCGATGCACATGCAGAGGGCGTGGCGGTTCTGCGACGCCCCGAGGTAGTCGAGACGGTCCGTCAGGGCGAGGGTCTGGGGATAGGTCAGCTCCTCGCACATCTTCTCGATGCCGCGGTGGATGTAGCCGCAGTGCACGTCGAGTTTTTTAATGATCTCGCCTTCGAGCGACACGCGGAAGCGCAGCACGCCGTGCGTGGCCGGGTGCTGGGGACCGACGTTGATGACGTACTCCTCCTCCTCGAAAAGCACGTTGCGCCCGCGTATGAAACTGCCGTCGGGCTGCAACTCGAAGGTCGGGGCGCTGTCCTTCGACACCTCGTTGCTCATGCGGAGCGGGTTCGACGCCGGATCGTAGTCCTTGCGCAGGGGATGTCCCACCCAATCGTCGCGCAGGTACAGCCGCCGCATGTCGGGATGGTTCAGGAAACGGATGCCGAAGTAGTCGAACGCCTCGCGCTCGTTCAGCTCGGCGGCCTTCCACAGGTCGCACACCGAGGGCAGGACCGGGCGTTCGCGTTCCGGAGTCAGCGTCCGCACCACGACGTTCTCGCCCGTCGAGGTGGCTTCGAGGTGGTACACCACGCCGAAGCCCTCTTCGCCCCAGTCCATGCCCGTGAGGCTGCGCAGGAAATCGAAGCCTTCGGCCTTCAGGCGTTCGGCCACCCCGCGGAAAGCTTCCGCCGGCACGGTGAACATCCCCTCGCCGGCCTCCGACCACACGGCCGCAGGCTCCCAGGCCTTCATTTTATCTGTCAGGGTCATAATTCTCGTTTTTCTTCGTCCACATTCAAATCGTTCTTCTCCGCCGTCAGGTCGCTCCGCAGCAGCCGTTCGTACTCCTCGCGGCCGATCTGCCGGTTCACGCCGCCGAAGAAGCGTTGCAGTTTCACCTTGCGCTGGAGCTGCATCAGTCCGTAGAGCATCGCCTCGGGACGCGGCGGACATCCGGGGATGTAAACGTCGACGGGCAGAATCCGGTCCACGCCGTTGACCACGTGGTACGACTTCTTGAACGGACCGCCGCTGATGGCGCAGCCGCCCACGGCGATCACGTATTTGGGATCGGCCATCTGGTCGTAAAGGCGCCTGAGCACCGGGGCCATCTTGTGCGTGATGGTTCCGGCGACCATGATGAAGTCGGCCTGGCGCGGGGAGGCGCGGGCCACTTCGAACCCGAACCGGGCGAAGTCGTAGCGCGCGGCGCCCACGGCCATGAATTCGATGCCGCAGCAGCTCGTGGCGAACGTCAGGGGCCAGAGGCTGTTGCTGCGCCCCCAGTTGATCACCTCGTCGAGACATCCCGCCACCACATGGGTTCCGTTCTCGCGCAGTTCGCGCACCATCTGTTCGAGGTATTCGTTGTCGTTGAAGTCTTCGTACTTCATCGACTTGATTTTCGGTCTCTTTATTTCCATTCCAAAGCTCCTTTCCGCCATGCGTAGGCAAGGCCCAGAATCAGTACCACCAAAAAGAAGAGAATGCTCACCAGTCCGTAGACGCCCAGTTCCTGCACGACGACGGCCCACGAAAAGAGGAACACCGTCTCGACGTCGAACATCAGGAAGAGGATGGCGAAGAGGTAGTAACCCACCTTGAACTGCATCCACGAACGTCCGCGCGTCGGGATGCCGCACTCGTAAGCCTCGCCCTTCTGGGGGTTGTACGAACGCGGCGACACGGCGCGGGCGATGCCCAGCGCGACTGCGACCAGCGCAATGGCCGTAAGGATGACGACCACCAATAGCGTGAAATACATAGATATGTTGTTTTACGATTTTTAATTCCGGCACGACGAACGCACGCACGCCCCGCGGACGGCAAAGCCCCGGAAACATGCGGCAGGTAAAACGGCGGAAAAGGCTAAATCAGAATGCGCCCCAGAGAGAAGACGTAGTAATCCACGGCGTCGGGGTGCAAAGCCGGGGAATAGGTCCGCATTGCGGTACGGAGGCCGAAAGCGGCATCGCAGGCGACGCGCGCGCCGGCAAGCTGCCGCACGGCGGCCTTATGGTCCGAAGGAGCTGCGGGAGCCTCGATCGAGACGGCGCAGGGACAGATCGCGGCGGAGAAATAATTGCATGCCGCGGCGTGCGAACCGGCAACCGAGGATTGCGTCAGGGCAGGGCGCACGCTCTCCGCGCCGCTGCGGAACGACGTATCCTCCAGACTCCCCGCCAGGGCGAAGAGCAACAGGATCAATGCCAATTGAATTCTCTCCTGCATCCGGTCCGAATCATAAATTTCTACGCTGCGAAGATACACTCTTTTACGCAGAAAAACACATCGGCAAACCAAAATGATCACAAAATGACGAATTTTGATTACAAATCCATGAATCCGCAGCCCGCCGGGACGAGGGGCCAAAACGACGAAAAAAGCAGCACGGAGAAGATAAAAAAACCACCGTCTGATTTTACTTTCGCCTTTTTCTCCGGTCTTTAATCCAGAACGTTCAGCCGGAAGAACTCACGAATGACCGGAAAACGAAGTATCAATTAAAAAATCGAGATCATGGATTCGACAGGAAAAATGAAAGTCTGCATCTGGATTGCAGCCGGGGTTCTGATTTGCGGAACGGCATCCGCACAACGCAGGTTCCATTCCCATTGCTTCGGCAGGCATTCCGCCATGACGGTCGTAGTTCAACCGGCCGTTACAATACGTGCCAATCTGCATATAACCCAGAAAGAACGATTGGAAATGGCTGTTGCTTATTTGAACAACAACAAGTATCTTAGCATCAGGGAATATGCCAGAATGACGGGGTTGACGAAGAAAATGGCGGAAGCCGAGCTCGATGCTTTCTCCAATGCCCGAAAGAAAACGATTGTCGCGGTCCTGGCAGACAAGAAGAAACTATATACGCTGAAAGGGTAAAGCAGGTGTTGCAAAATGGCGACAGGGGACAATCACATAATTTCCGCCATGAAGGAAAACCCGGAAAACGGGTTCCGGCTGTTGATGGCAAAGTATAAGGAACCTGTTTACTGGCACATCCGGAGGCTTGTCGTATCACACTCCGATGCCCAAGATGCGGCGCAGGAAACATTCGTGCGGGTATTCCGTTCTTTCAGCCGGTTCCGGGGCGGGAGTTCTTTTTCCGCCTGGATTTACCGGATCGCGACGAATGAGGCTCTGCGCCTTCTCAACAGACGCAGGGAGAAACGGCGCTCGCTGGATGATGCGGACACAAGCGCCCTGATGGCGGACGATCTGGTGGATTACACGGATCTGGAGGCGGTGAGATTGCAGAAAGCCATATTGTCGCTGCCGACAAAGCAGCAGGTGACCTTCAATCTGCGTTATTACGACGAATTGGAATACGATGAAATAGCCGCGATCACCGACTCGACCGCAACCGGCGCAAAAGCCAATTACCACACGGCCAAAAACAAGATCGTGCAATACATGAATTCAAATGATTAAAGACATGAAGGCGGACTTCGATTTTAACAGGATTGGCAAGCGAATGCCCTATACCGTTCCCGAGGGGTTCTTCGATGAAATGGAGGACCGTATCCGGAAAGAGGTTTCCGAAGAGCCGGCAGCCGGCACCGAACGCAGGCTTTTCCCGATGCGCATGGCGGCAAGAGCCGTCGCGGCAGTTGCGGCCGCCGTTGCCCTGCTCGTCGTCATCGACACCTGTCTGACCGGAAACGGGACAGCCGACATTCCGAGTATAGAGCTGGCTTTCAACCGTCTCAGCAGCGAGGACCAAACCTATCTGCTGGAGACTTACCAAGATGATATTTTCATGAACGAATGAATCACGAATCAATAAAACAAATCATGAACCGATTTTTGAGAATCGTTCTGTTGGCAGCCGCGATCGTCTGCAGCGGAACATCAGGTGCCCAAAACAACGACAGACAACGTTTGACCCGCGAACAACTGGCAGAGATGCAGGCCCGGCATATCGCCAGAGAGATGGCGATGGACGATGCGACACGCCGGCAATTCATTGAAACATACTGTCAATATCAGGCCGAAATATGGGCTCTCGGCCCGAGAAACGACAGGTCACATCGTCCGACTCCATCAGCCATGACGGATGCGGAGACGGAGCAAGCGATAAAGGAGCGTTTCGAGCGCAGTCAACGGATATTGAACATCAGGCAGGCATACTATGCAAAATACAGCGAGTTTCTGACTCAACCGCAAATCAGACAGGTCTATGAACTGGAACGGCAGATGATGATCCGCCTGGCGAAGCACAAAAAGAACCGGTCCTCAACAAAATAATACCCGACAAGATGAAACATCGGATTTTATATGCGGCACTGATGCTGTTCGCCCTTGCTTCATGCTCGAAAGACAAGGAAGACGAGGCGAAAAATGGCGGACGGGGCGTTGAAAAGGTCGTATTCTCCCGCGAATCGGGCACCTATTCGAACATCGCCCTGCCTTATCGAAAAGCCGCCATCGCCCCGTCGCAAAACA
>OGNB01001202.1_pt1 | contig 15524 bp, 12 predicted proteins | sample 1573301 | NCBI WGS metagenome assembly OGNB01 (sample SAMEA2581914, study PRJEB24529) | metagenome | biome: Human gut stool | place: China | collected 2011
CTGGAAATAAGCTGTTTTACCTGCCGAACCTCGCGCAAATTTCAACAAATGGTATGAAGCAGTTGCTCTCTGTCCCGGTCAGTGGACAAAATTTCGGCTTGTCGGCGATGACCGAGGAAATTTATGCTACTTTTCAAATTGAAAGTATCCGCTCGACCCGCAGCAGTATCCGTTATATCCTCGATGGTTATGCCCCTCGTGATGAACAAGAAGCCCGCATCTATGGTATGAAGCGCGGACTGGAGTTTATCGCGAATCGTCAGAATACGATCACCGAGGAGAATCTGCATCACCTATATCAGATCAGCACAGGGGATTATCTCCCGGATGAAGATCGATTACTGCCAAACCACTTTTATCGGCATGGCGAGGTTTTTATTGTGGGCGGTGAAGAACCCAGACCGGGACTTCCGGCAGAGCGGCTTCCCGGTGCCATGAAATGTCTTGTCGATTTTGCGAATGCCAATGACGGCATCAATGAGCTGCATAAGGCTGCCATTCTGCACTTTGCCTTTGCGTACTACCACCCCTATTTTGACGGGAATGGACGCACTGCACGACTATTTCACCTCTGGTATCTTGTTCAGCAGGGCTATCCTGCGGCACTGTTCACGCCGTTTTCCCGATACATCGCTGAAAACAAGGACGCATATTACAAAGCCTACGAACGCGTGGAGAGAAATGCTCTGATTTCCGGTTATACGGATGTGACTCCCTTTCTGTTCTACTTCTGCAATGAGGTCTATAACCGCCTGCAGGTGGATGCAGTCCCGCCGAAAACTGATCTTGAGGTATATCAAACTGCTCTTGCGGAAGGAAAAATCACAGAAAAAGAACGGCTGCTCTGGGAGTATGTTCTGTCTGCTTATGGTGCAGAGGAGTTTACCACAAAGCAGCTGGAAAAGGATTTCCGAAACGCTGCGTATGCAACCATTCGGACGTTTGTGATGAAATTCCATGAGATGGGGCTGCTTACGGCAAGAAAAGCAGGAAACAGGGTGTTCTATCATGTCGGTGGGACTTCTGACGGTCGGCCATTATAATGAATTCTCCTTTGTCATCATGCCTGCCGCATAAGAACGGCAAAAATTTTTCTGACAGGTTCAGTATAATCCTTAAAGTTGACTTCAGGTCAAGAGCTTTTTTGAATTTATAACAGTCGTGTCGAAAGACATCCCGTCTGAGGGCAAAGCGAAGGTTTTGCTTTTCAGGCGGGATTTTTTTGCTTTTTGGGACTGTTGTATACAATATATGGACTAAGAGGGTGGGTGACTTGGACTACGAGTCCATAAACTTTTGCTCGAAAGTACGATACACTATTGTCACGGCAGCGGCCCATCTCCGAAAGGGAGCGGGAGCCGCAGCCGGGCGGACCTTGAAAATTGAATATGCAGCTTCAGGTACTTCCAGATAATGATATGCCAGCAAGGCTGAAATGCTCCGCATTGATATGGCTTTGCTGGTCAGTCTGGCTCTGAACGTTCTGAGCGGAAACCGCAGCGAATAGCGGACAACCAGTAACCCGTAAAAATGAGGTGATAGCGATGTAATCGGAGGTGAGTGAGCCATGCGAAAGAGTGCCCCCATTGAAGTGGTGGTACATTACCCCAAAACGAAAGAGGGATGGGACGAACTCGGAAAACGGGTCGCAACCGCCCACGCCAACTATGTGATCGAAAAAATCGACCGTCTGAACTGCCCCACATGGCAGAAGCTCGAATTGCTGCAGGCGGTGATCGATACTACCAAAGGAACTTACAAACCCAAGGAACACCAAAAGCCCGGCTGGCAGCCGAGCCGATAAACAAAGCCCCACGCTCAACATATGCTTTTCTGCTCTGACCAGAGACGGTCAGATTTAGAGGCAGTGTTGAGCGTGGGGCTTTTTGTGTTACATAAGTTTTTGGAATTTTGCTGACAAAAAATCATTGATTGTTGGCGGCCAATATGGCATCCTGTGACATTGCGTAACACGCAAAACAGTTCCGCTTTTTGCTGAAAGAGCGTATCGAAACCGTCCTGATGGAGCAGCAGAAAAAGCTTTTTGAAAAGTAAAAGCTCTTGCGTCCCGTGAAAAAAGAAGGTAATATAAATACAGAGCAAGACACAGAACGCAGGGAGGGATGAAAACCATGTTTTACGAGATCATGCACCGGGAAAGCTGTGTGGCACAACTCAGCACGACAGGGGAATGCAGGGTCTGCCTCGAGGATTTCATGCCCTATGATCTGGTTCTGGTGGAATCGGATGATTTTGACGAGCGCATCAATAATGTAACGAACTTTTACTATTGGTGCGCCTCCCGGATGTTGACGTTAGATCGCACCTACGCCAAGGAAATCCTGAACAGTATCGGTGCATCTCAGAGTGTTACGGACAGGGAACGAGCACAGATTGCATTATCCTACCATTGTCTGTCTTTGCTGGATGTGTTCTGGGTGAAAGAAGAAAACGAGAAGATTCGATTCGAGGATATCAACCTTTTTGCACACTCCTTAAGCAATGCGCTTGTGGATATTGCGCTGCGGGGGCACCAAATGACGGTGACAAACGCCCATCTTCTGGCAAATGACCTGTCTACGGGCGGCTTGTACCCCAAGGCGTGGGTGCGAAAAGAGGATGGCTTCTATCTTTACAAGGATGGTGGCAGGGAAGCGGTGGAACGTGAAGTGCTGGCAAGCAAAATCTGCCGGTGCTTTGACTGCCATCAGGTACTGTATGAGCAGGGGATGTTTGAAAATGAGCCGGTTTCTATCAGCAAAATCATGACATCTCAGCGATACAGTCTTGTGACCTATGCAGCCTATGACGTCTACTGCACGAACCGTGATTGGAATACGCTGGATAAGATCTTAGAGCTGGATGCTCCCGGCTACTATATGATGAACATTCTGGATTATCTGGTGGGCAATACCGACCGTCATTGGGAAAATTGGGGTCTGCTGGTAGACAACGAAACCAATCAGCCCATCCGTCTGCATGACCTGATGGACTTCAACCGGGCGTTTCAGCAGTACGACACGCCAGAAGGCGCAAACTGTCTGACCGTGGGAAAACGCCATCTGAGCCAAAAAGATGCTGCAGTGGAAGCGGTGCGGAACATCGGACTGAACCAAGTCCGTCAGGTGGAGCACACCGTATTCTCCGAGCATCCGGCATGGAAAGCAACGTTTGAAGAACGACTGCGTGTTTTACGGAACGCCATGTAAGTCAGAGCGAATATCAGAATAATTGAAACAGAATGATTCCATAACGAAAGCCCGTCTGCGCTGCCACATATCGTGGCTTGCAGACGAGCTTTTTCGTTTGGCCGGAGAAAAATTACCATACCTCACATGCGAAGCATAGATGGAAAATCGGAACCAAGGTTTTCCACCAGATGGCAAAAGCACTTCTGACTGATGGTCTTTTGTCCGTTTTCCCAGCAGCGAATGCTTGTCCTGCCTACCTTGGCATGGTCGGCAAGCTGCTGGCGATTCCAGCCTTTTGTCTCCCGGTATCTGCGGAGGAAGGCTCCGCCGCCCCGGTGCAGAAACAGGGTGTAGTCGTCCAGAATGTCCTCCACCGGGATGCCGTAAAGGGCGGCGAGCTTGTCCGCAATCTCCGGGGAGAAGCTCCGGCGGAAATTGCCGCTTTCAAGGTCTTGGTAGAGCCATTCTTCTATGCCGACCATAGCGGCAACGTCTTTCTGCAATAGGCCGAGACGGTATCGGCACCAGCGCAGACGGTCCCATGGGTTCGGGATGTCGGCGTAAGAGTGGTACATACGGTAGAACGCCTGCGCCTCTACGGTGGTGCGGGGGCCTGCCAAACTTACCTGTAAGATGTATAGAGGGGTTAGACCACAACCCTCACATGACACCCTCTGAAGCAGAAAAAAGGAACCGCTCTCTCGGCTCCAAAAAATCCATTTTGACGTAGATGCGTCATTGCGTGAAAGAGGTGGATTCTCTTTTCCATCCCAAAGTGCGCTGGGGAGAGGATAGCATTTTCAATGCAGCGGCTTGCATAAGTGGAAAACCGCGCCTTGCGTGTGGCATCAAAGGTATCTACCGCTTTCATCAGCCCGATGGTGCCGATGGAAACAAGATCCTCTTGATCACCCGGCAGGGCGTAATATTTTTTTACGATGTGCGCCACCAGCCGCAGATTGTGGCGGATCAGCTTTTCCCGGGCGGCAGCATCTCCGGTGTGCAGGGCGCTGAAAGCGGCGGCCTCTTCCCGGGCTGTGAGCGGACGCGGAAAGCAGCCGCTTTCCAGATGGAGCGCCAGAAACAGAAATTTTGTGGCGAAAAATTGCAGTAAGGTCAGCAGCACACGATATCCCTCCCGGTACATAGTTGTTAGATTGTATGAGCCGGGGCGCGGATAGTTGCCGGAGAAGCCTTTTGTGCGCGGTATCTTTTCCGCAGGGAAAAAGCGTGGTATACTGAGGGGGATAACTCGTAATTTGTGGAGGGGAGCCTGATGAAAGAAAAGACTTGTCAAACTCGGTGCGGAACGATTCGGTATTGGGTAAGTGCGTCAAACCCGGATACAATTACTCTTGTTTTTCTGCCGGGATTGACTGCGGACCATCGATTGTTTGATAAGCAGATTCAGTATTTTGAGAGCAGATATAATGTTATCGTCTGGGATGCGCCGGCACAGGGTTCCTCATGGCCGTTTCGGTTTGATTTTGATCTGTTCGACAAGGCAAAATGGCTGAACGATATCTTAATCCGTGAAGGAATCACAAAGCCTGTCATTGTTGGGCAGTCCATGGGTGGATATGTGGGACAGGCTTATGCACAGCTTTACCCAGACAAAATGACGGGTTTTGTCTCCATTGACTCTGCACCGTTGCAACGAAGCTATGTGACGGCAGTTGAAATTTGGCTTTTGAAACGGATGGAGCCGGTATATGCTCACTATCCGTGGAAATGGCTCCTGAAATCGGGGTCGGAAGGCGTTGCTACGTCTGATTACGGTAGAAATCTCATGCGTGAAATGATGCTGACTTATGACGGAAACCAGAAACGCTATGCACAAATTGCCGGACATGGTTTTCGTATTTTGGCAGCGGCCATAGAAAAGAATCTGCCGTATGAGATCAAATGTCCGGCGTTGCTGATATGCGGCACACAAGATCACGCAGGTTCGTGTATACGGTACAACAAAGCATGGCATCGCAATACGAAAATCCCATTGACGTGGATCGAAGGAGCAGGGCATAATTCCAATACAGACAAACCCGAACAGGTGAATCGGCTGATAGAAGAATTTGCTGCAAATATTTTATAACAGGAAACTTAGCAATTCAACTTTTAATGTAGCAGCAACAGCGTTGAATTGCGTATCGCAAATATGCTGTTTGAATGTTGCACTAATTTCTTGACTTGTGATTAGAAAAGTTCACCGCAAAACACACTTCGGGAGGTGCAAGAAATGAACTTCTGGAAAAAGCTGTTTGCCGGCATGGGCTTTGTGTGCGGTTTTCTGGTCTTTGAAGCCATGTCGCTGGCGTATCACAACTCCAGCCGCCGTCATAAAAACCGCAAGGGGCGCTGCCGACGCAATAGTTTTTGGGACACGCTTACCCGGTACATGATCTTTGCGTGGATCTACGATGGTGTGAAGAAAAGCAGGGAACAGGTGGGCAGACGGTACTACCGCCGCACCGGGAACGAGTTCCGACCGTCCTACGATTCCGGCACAAGAAGCAATCCCTTTGAACCTGCAAAAGCCGCTCCGAAAACCGCAGATGCAGCACAGCCCAAAAAGCAGCGGTCGCCTCCGTCTGCACCGAAAACGACTGCAAAGACCGCATCGGCATCCACGGCAGATAGGCTGAAAGTCCCTGCTGCGGAGGCAAAGCCGCCCCGTGAAACAACGGTGAAACCTGCCCCTGCGGCAGAAAAGTTCTTGCCGGACGCTGTGCCGGATACCGAAAACCTACCTGTCCCGGAGCCAAAAACACCGCAGGAGGTGGAGGCGGAGCGTCAGCAGAAGCTTGCCCGGCTGCGCACCGAGCTGCGGGAGCAGGTCTGCGCCATCCATGCAGACGTGACCCTGCCGCCCGACAGGGAGCAGGGAAGCGAGGCGGCAGAGCAGCAGCTGCACATTCTGCTGTATCAGACCGATGTGCCGGAGTCGGAGCTGAACGCCGCCCTGTCCGACCTGCGTGCCCAGCGCAGGCGGGAAAAAGCCCAGTATCAGGGCGCACCCTTTGCGGATGTGTTTCAGGTGGAGCTGATTTTATCGGAGGAGGACAGCGACCGGGCCTGCATCGTGGATGTAGGGGACACCGGCATGAGCTATGTGATTCCGTGGAGCAGCATCCCGCAGGAGCTTCAGCAGCCGCTGCGCCGCTATGTGGCACAGGCAGACGGAAAGCTCTGCGGCTATTGCAAAGAGGACCTCTGCAACACCGAAAACGGACGAATGATCGTGGAGCTGTATCTGGGTAAACAGGGACATCACGTTTCGAGGATATTGTATTGAAATAGCTGCACAACCGCAGCTATTGGGTTGAAAATAAGGCTGAAGCCCCAATTGCTCCAGCCAATGTCAGCGTTTCTTAATTGTTCATCAAAAATACGTTGGTACGTTTTACACTGTGACGATTCAAAAAACAGAGGAGAGATATTTTACTATGATCTACAAAAAGCGATACGGTCAACCGTTTGATACCGAAAGTGTAGTGGGTTCTTTTTTGCCCATGATGGAAACGATACCCTATCTGACCAAGGAGCCGGATGGTTTCTCCTATGCCATGGAGCCGCAGGATGTTCTGTATGGTCTTGGCGAAAATGTCCGTGGTATCAACAAGCGCGGGTGGGTGTACGAAAGCAAATGCTCCGATGACGGCAACCATACCGAGGGCAAATCCTCGCTGTACGGTGCTTATAATTTTATGATCGTGTCCGGCAAGGATACATTTGGCGTTTTTATCGACTACCCGGGCAAGGTCACCTTTGACTGTGGCTACACCGACATGGATACCTTACGCATCACGGTGGCCGAGGAAAATTACGATTTCTACATCATTGAGGGCGAAAGCCTGACCGATATTGTGCACCAGTTCCGCCAGTTGGTGGGGCGCAGTTATATTCCGCCCAAATGGGCTTTTGGCAACGCCCAGAGCCGCTGGAGCTACATGAACGAGGACGAGGTCCGCGAGGTGGTGGCAAATTACCGTGCCAATAATATGCCGCTGGACGCTGTGGTTTTGGATATTGATTACATGGAGCATTACAAGGACTTTACGGTGGATGCGCAGCGCTTCCCGCGTTTTGCAGACTTTGCCGCTGAGATGAAAGCGCAGGGCATCCATCTTGTCCCCATCATCGATGCAGCAGTCAAGGTCGAAGATGGATATGATGTGTACGAGGAGGGCGTGAAAAACGGCTACTTCTGCACGAATCAGGATGGCACCCCCTTTGTAGCCGGTGTGTGGCCGGGACGGGTACACTTCCCCGATATGCTCAACCCGGAAGCCCGCGCTTGGTTTGGCAGTCAATATAAAGTTCTGCTGGATCAGGGGATCGAGGGCTTCTGGAATGATATGAACGAGCCTGCTATCTTCTACGCAGAGGAAAGACTGAAAAAGACCTTTGCTAAAATTGGGGAATACGACAAGCAAAACCTGGATATTTCCAGCTTTGCTGCTTTTACCGGCATGGTGGCAGAGCTTTCCAACAACGAAAACGATTATAAGCTGTTCTACCACAACACCAAGCAGGGGCGTATGCGGCACGACAAGGTACATAATCTTTTTGGTTATAACATGACCCGTGCTGCAGGCGAGGCTTTTGAGCGGCTGGAGCCGGACAAGCGCATTTTGATGTACTCCCGTTCTGCCTGCATCGGGATGCACCGGTATGGCGGCATCTGGACTGGCGACAACCATTCTTGGTGGAGCCACATTCTGCTTGCGCTGCACATGATGCCCTCCCTGAATATGTGCGGCTTCCTGTACGAAGGCCCCGACATTGGCGGCTTTGGCAGCAATACCACGGAGGATCTGGTGCTGCGCTGGTACGGCTTGGGCATCTTCTCTCCGCTGCTGCGGAACCACTCTGCCAACGGCACCCGCCGGCAGGAACCCTACCGCTTTAAGAACAAGGCCGCCTTTGCCGGTATTTTACAACTGCGCTACCTGCTGCTGCCCTACATTTACAGCGAGTACATGAAAGCTGCTCTGCACGACGGCATGTACTGTATGCCGTTGGCGTTCGCCTTCCCGGAGGATGACTTTGCCCGCCAGGTAGAGGATGAGGTGATGATCGGTGAAAGCCTGTTGATCGCCCCGGTATATGAGCAAAATGCCCGAGGTCGTTATGTTTATCTGCCGGAGGAGATGCTGCAGGTGCGGGTAAAGTGCAGCGAAAGCAACCGCATCGAAACCAGTGTGCTGCCAGCAGGCCATCATTACATTCCGGTGGAGCTGGATGAAGTGGTGTTCTTTATGCGCAAGGGACACCTTCTGCCCCTTGCCAAGGACGGCAAAAAGATCCAGAGCGTTGCCGATGTGGATTTTGCAGATCTGCGCCTGCTTGCCTATGCTCCCGATGGTGCATCCTATGAATACTATACCGATGACGGCGAGACAAAGGATTATGATAAGCCGGAACATTTTGTGCATATCACGCTGGATGCGGATGGAAACGCAAAGAGCGATCGTGCTACGGTCAAAGTAGAAGGATAATCGTCAGTCATTACGCAGTTCCTACAGAGTGGCAGCGTTTCAGCTTGAAATGCTGCCACTCTTTTTTGTTGTCTGTATCACAGATAAAATAGCGTTCCATCTTGAAAACAGCGTAAAGATTTATTATAATAAGACAAATGGTTGTGTCTTTTGCAAAGGAGGGCTGAAGTATGGCAGCGCAGCGCACCTATCTGGCAATCGACCTGAAAAGTTTCTATGCCTCGGTGGAGTGCGTAGACCGCCATCTGGACCCCCTGACCACCAATCTAGTGGTAGCGGACGCCTCCCGCACCGAAAAGACCATCTGCCTTGCGGTGTCGCCCTCCCTGAAAGCTTACAAGATACCCGGCAGAGCGCGGCTGTTTGAAGCCGTTCAGCGGGTGAAAGAGGTCAACGCTCAGCGGCTGCAGACCGCTATCCGGCAGAAAAAGGCAGTCCGGGGAGAGGACGGCAAATATCACTTTGCCAGCACCTCTTTCGATGCCAACGCCCTGAACGCAGACTCTGCACTGGGGTTGAGTTACATTGTTGCGCCGCCCCGGATGCAGCGGTATCTGGATGTGTCCACCCAGATCTACAAGACCTACCTCAAATATGTGTCCCCGGCGGATATCTACCCCTACTCCATCGACGAGGTTTTCATTGATGTGACGGGCTATCTGCCCTACTACCACATGAGCGCCCACGAGCTTGCCATGACCATGGTGCGGGAGGTGCTGTACAACACCGGCATCACCGCAACGGCAGGCATCGGCACCAACCTCTACCTTGCAAAGCTGGCCATGGACATTGTGGCAAAGCACATCCCGGCAGACAAAGATGGTGTCCGCATTGCGGAGCTGGACGAGCAGTCCTACCGGTATCTGCTGTGGAACCATCGCCCGCTGACAGATTTCTGGATGACCGGTCCCGGCACCGTCAAGCGACTGGAAGCCCACGGCATCTACACCATGGGGGATTTGGCACGGTTTTCCATCCACGGAGAAGATCGACTGTATGAAATTTTTGGCGTGGATACGGAAATTCTCATTGACCACGCATGGGGTTACGAGCCCTGCGGTATGGCCGAGATCAAAAGCTACAAGCCCAGCACCAACAGCATCAGCGAGGGGCAGGTGCTGACCTGTCCCTACCCCAACGATAAGGCCAAGCTCATTGTCCGAGAAATGGCGGAAATTCTGATGTTCCGGCTCACGGAAAAGAAGCTGGTGACGGAATCCATCACCTTGGAGGTGGGCTACGACCGGGAGAACGTGGACAAGGGCGGCTACCGTGGTCTGACCCAGACCGACCGCTACGGCAGAACCATCCCCAAGGCAGCTCACGGCACTATCCGGTTTGATGCGCCCACCAATCTGGGTAGCACCATCATCAACGAAAGCGCAAAGCTGTTTGAGCGCATCACCGACCCGGCGCTGACGGTGCGGCGCATTACCATCAACGCCAACAAGGTCACGCCGGACGAGGGCATCTATCAGGTGGACTTTTTCACCGACACCAGGAAGCTGGAAAAGGAGAAAAAACTCCAGCAAGCCATGCTGGGCATCAAGAACAAGTACGGCAAAAACGCCGTGCTGAAGGCCAGCAGCTATGAGGAAGGTGCCACCATGCGACAGCGCAACGCGCAGATCGGCGGGCACAGCGCGGGAGGTTCGGATGGAAAACTACAAAAATAGCAAGATCGGACGGGAAACCGCCCAAAAGTACGGGGATATTCTGGAGATGGAACGCCCTCAGACCGAAGAATCTCTCCGCAAGCACCCCCGCATGACCTTGCAGAACCGTGCCAAGATATTCTCGCCCTTCTCTCCGCTACGAGGCTACGACGAGCAGCTTGCCGCAGAAAAACAGCGCACTGAGCGTGTGCCCAAGCGCATTCTGACCGAAGAAGAAATGTCGGCTCTGTCCGATCGGCTGATGCAGGTCACCAAGGGCATGACCATCACGGTGCGGTACTTCAAGGAGGATACCGCCCACCCGGAGATTCCCGCAGTGGGCAACTACATCACGCTGACCGGAAAAGCAGACCGCATCGACCCGGTGTTCCGCACCTTGCAGGTGGGCGAAACCGTAGTGCCCTTTGAGGATCTGGTGGAGGTCAGCGGGGAAGGTATCATGGACATTGATGTGTATCTGGACATCGGGGAAGAATGAGATGACAAAAAATGCTGAAAGAGATGTTTATAGGACAGCTCTTTCAGTAAAATGACCCCAGAAGGAGCAAAACACACTTCGGATGGAGGAAAACACAATGGCAAACTGTGATTACGGCTATTTCGGCAAGGGCGACACGGGCTATGCCCAATACATGACGGCTTTCAACCGCAACTTCGGCGGCTCGTCCGGCGGCGGTGGCGGTGGGAACCACAACAATGGCGGCGGTGGCGGGGGAGATGGCAGCGGCTGCGGCTGCCTCATCGCCATTGCGGTGGTGGTCGTGCTGGTGCTTATTGCCATGGGAAGCTGAGGGCATTTCCATAGCACAAGGCTGTCTTGCGTGACCCGGTCACAGAAAATCTAACTAGGAAATGTTATCATATAGCCACAGAAAACACCAACAACATTCCGATGGAGGATTTGAATATGAAGGCAAAGTTTTATATCTGTGAGCACTGTGGCAACCTGGTCACCACCATCCACAACGCAGGCGTCCCGCTGGTCTGCTGCGGCGAAAAGATGAAGGAACTGCTCCCCAACACCGTGGAAGCCAGCGGCGAAAAGCATCTGCCGATGGCAGAGCTTTCCGGCAGCACCCTCACGGTTACGGTGGGTGCGGTGGAGCACCCCATGGTGGATGTGCACCACATCCAGTGGCTCTTTGTGGAGACCGAAAACGGCGGACAGCTCCGCTATCTTACTCCCGGGCAGGCACCCAAGGCGGTGTTTGAGCTGGGCAGCGAAAAGCCGGTGGCGGTCTACGCTTACTGCAACCTGCATGGTCTGTGGATGACGAAGCTGTAAGAAATAAACGGGCTCCTGCCAGTGGTTAAACGCTTGCAGGAGCCTGTTTTGCGTGTAGACGCTTTTCCGTGGAAAGGAAGCATGACACCGTTATAATGGTTGTATGGACAGCAAAATAAGCGCAGCCCTTGCACCACTCTGCAGGATGTGATAGGATGAAGAAAACCACATGAGGGAGGAACCACCATGCCGTTTCTGATGATCCGCAACGACATCACCAAGGTGGCAGCGGATGCCATTGTCAACCCGGCCAACCGGAACCTTTTGCAGGGCAGCGGCACCAGCCGTGCCATCTATCAGGCGGCAGGGGAGCAGGAGCTGACCGCCGCCTGTGAAGCCATCGGGCACAGCGAGCCGGGCAGGGCAGTGTGTACCCCGGCGTTCGGACTGCCTATCTTCCATGCGGTCTGCCCGGCATGGCACGGTGGATTTTTTGGCGAAGCAAAACAATTGGCCGGTGCGTACCATTCTGCACTGGAATTAGCCGCAGAATACCACTGCGAGAGCGTGGCTTTTCCGCTGCTGTCCAGCGGAAACTACGGCTACCCCAAGGAGCAGGCCTTCCGCATTGCGGTGGACACCATCACGCAGTACGTCATGGAGCACGACCTGACCGTGTATCTGGTGCTTTACGACCGGCACTCGTTGGCGGTGAGCCGCAAGCTGTTCGCCTCGGTAGAGGAGTACATCGACGACCATTATGTAGCCCAGAACGATGAAAGCTATGGGTCTGGCCGTCGGCGCAGAGAATACGTGGAACGCTGGGAAGATACTGCGCTTGCCGACCGAGAGTATCCTGCGCAAGAGTGTGCGCCGCCGGTCTTTGCGGCTGCGCCGCCTCCGCCTGCAGCCGCACCTATGGCAGCTCGCAGTCTGGAACACCTGATGGACAACCTTGGCGAGAGCTTCACCACCCGGCTGCTGCGGCTCATTGACGAGCGGGGGCTGAAAGATCCCACCGTGTACAAGCAGTCCAACATCTCCCGGCAGCATTTTTCCAAAATTCAGTGTAACCGGGACTACAACCCCAAAAAGAAGACCGTGCTTGCCTTTGCGGTGGGGCTGCATCTGTCGGAGGATGAGACCATCGACCTGCTTAAAAGCGCAGGCTATGCCTTCTCCGATGGCTCCAAGCGGGATTGGATCGTGCGGTACTGTCTGGAACAGAAAATTTATAATATCAATCAGGTCAATACCCTTTTGTTTGAATACGATCAGGAACAGCTGGGTGCGTGATTTGTCGCCTGCCCGTTGACCTTTTGCCCTCCGGTTTGTGGTATCCTCTTGTCAGAAAGACGGAACACCACAAGAACGGAGGGCGTTTTATGTTAGGAGCAATCTTGGGTGACATCGTGGGCAGTCCCTATGAGTATGGCTAAACACGATAACTATAAGAAAGAGAGGACCGAAACGGCCCTCTCTTTTCATTTTTCGGATTTTGGGATGCGCGGGTATATCTCAATGGTGAAACCATCAGGACTTTTTTTGCGCTTCTCGTTTAGCTTCTGGTAGACGACCTTTTCGAGCACTTCTTTTAGGAGAGCGTTTTTCTCCTCGGCCGTTTCGAGCAGCGGGTACACATCGAGCAAATTCTTAACTTTAGGGATGATGTCACGGCGGCTGGTCTCCCGGAGCTTCTCCCCGGTCAGCTCGCGGGAGCAGCGAGTGACGCTATCTTTTGCAGCAGCGATTTTGTCGGAGAGCATCCGAGAGCGGGACAGAAAGGTATCTGTGTCGTAGATGCCCTGCTCGAGGAAGTCGTGTGTACGTTCGAGCTGCTGCTGTAATTTGCGGAGCTCGGTCTCCGCGCTGGCGAGAGCTTTTTCCCGGACACCGACCGACGACACGGAGGACGACGCGGCAGCGGAGCTCCACTCGAGCTCATAGCCTTTCATCCACTCGGAGAGGCCCTGTATGACGCGCTCCTCGACGATAGGGAGATAGCTCGAGCAATTCGGGCAGCCGCGACGAGGACAGCGCACGACCGGCATATCTGGATGGACAGGGTTTATCATCCGCATCATCTGCCTGCCGCACTCGGAGCAGACGAGCAGACCGGCCAGAGGATTCCGGACGACCTTTTCCTTGTGCGTGGAAGTATTCTCACTCCGGGTGAGCTTATCGTTTGCGAGCTCAAATGTTTCTTTCGGAATGAGCGGAGGGTGAATGCCTTTGAATACGCACTCTTTCTCTGGGTCGGCGGGACCGCGCACAGAAACGACCTTGCCGTCAACCACTTTCTTCTTCGTCTCACGACTGCCCCAGCGCACCATGCCAATGTACGTCGGATTCTTGATGATTCCGCGAATGGTGATTCTTGCCCATTGCGAACCGGACGGAGACGGGATGTGCATATCGTTGAGCCTCGTGGCGATTGAGCCCAAAGACAGCGGGCGAGCGGAACCGTCCTCGTCCTGCAAACCGACCGTGTACAGGTCGAAAATCATACGAACTATTGCGGCCTGCTCCTCGATGGGCTCGAGTGAGCAGCCCTTTTCGTTTTTGAGCTTTACCCGACGATAACCAAACGGAGCCAGACCGGACGGCCATTTTCCCTCTTTGGCGGAGGCGAGACGACCGCGCTGCAACCGGCGGTTGATAATCTTGTACTCGCGGCGGCTCATAAACAGGCCGAACTCGAAATACTCTTCATCGAACTCGTTGTCGGGGTCATACGTTTTTATAGGGGTTATTATTTTTGTTCCGGAGAACTTGAATGTCTGCGCGATGATGCCTTGGTCGATGGTGTCGCCGCGCGCCAGACGCTCGACCTCCATGACGAGGACGCCGGACCAAACGCTCTGCTCAACCTCAGAGAGAACCCGTTGCATCATCGGACGGGCAGCGATGGTGTCACCGGAGACGACCTCGCGGTAAATATCGGTCACGTTTAGATGCTGCCTTTTCGCCAGCTCGAGCAGAGTGTGCTCGTGCCGGGAGAGCGTTTCGCCCTCGCCGTGCGCTTCGGCCTCGAGGTCGGAACGAGACTTGCGCAGGTATATGAGATACTGCTCCATGATGACCTCCAAACAAAAAAGGCCCGCGCCGGAGCGCAGGCCAATAGGTTACTTGTTGCTGTCTTTTAAGGCCGCAACATCGGCCTGCAAGAGGCTATCCAGAATAGAGGCGGTCTTGGCCTTGAGCGTGTTCTGCTTCTCCATAATCTGCGGGAAAGCATCTGCCAGGTCTCCCCCGCAATCAGCGAGGATGCTCTTTATCTCGCCGCGACCGGTTTGCAGCTCAGAGAACAGCTCACGATACAGGGCCATCTCTGCTGCGTTCTGCGCGTTCATGCACCGGGAGAGCAGCACATAGACCGAATCGAACGTCGAGGAGACGACGGCGCGGAGCTCTTTCGGGAGGGCGTCATATCTTCGCTTGAAATTTGCATTGTCCTGACGGAACGCCTCGTTACCGTGGGCGCGCTCATCCTCGCGGCCCAGCAGATAGTCGGTGGTTACGCCGAAATAGTCTGCCATCTGGCAGAGCAGGGCGAAATCGGGCTCCTTGCCCTCGGTCTCGTAGCCGGAGACCGTAGTGCGCTGCTTACCGCAGAGGCGGGCAAACTCGGCCTGCGTCAAATCTTTCTCCTTGCGGAGCGCGACCAACCGTTCAGAAAACTTATCCATACAGACGTACCTCCCTAAGACTTTTATATTGTATCACAAAAATCCCCTCACGGGGACAAATGACGCTAATTGCGTCACAAAAAGCAGAAATTTTTGAAAAAAACTTGACTTTGACCCAATTAGGGACTATAATAGACCACAGAAAGACCCCAAAAGGGTCACACAGAAAGGAGGAGACAGGAGGAATGCGGAAAAAGCTGCAAACGCTCCGAGAGGGCGCAGGCTATACCCAGCAGACTTTCAGC
>OGNB01001213.1_pt1 | contig 15432 bp, 18 predicted proteins | sample 1573301 | NCBI WGS metagenome assembly OGNB01 (sample SAMEA2581914, study PRJEB24529) | metagenome | biome: Human gut stool | place: China | collected 2011
GGAGGCTGTGCAGTACATCCGGCCCGAGATCATCGGTCTGGTCTTCGGCAGCTTTCTGATGGCGCTTGTCAGGAAGGAATTTTCCCCGCGCGGCGGCAGTGCGCCGGTCACCCGTTTTGTGCTCGGAATATTCGTGATGATCGGAAGCCTCATGTTCCTCGGCTGCCCGTTCCGCATGATCCTCAGACTCGCGGGCGGCGACCTCAACGCGCTTCTTGGCCTGGCCGGCTTTGCCTGCGGTATCTTGGTCGGCGTGTTCTTTCTCAATAAGGGCTACTCCCTCAAGCGGAGCTATGCGCTCACGAAGGCGGAGGGCGGCGTGTTCCCCGTCCTGACGCTCGCAGTTCTGGCGCTGCTGCTTGCGGCCCCGGCATTCATCCACTTTACAGAAGCCGGAAATGGCCCCGGCGCGATGCACGCGCCCATTCTTATCAGCCTGATCGCGGGGCTCGTCGTCGGCGCATTGGCGCAGAGAACGCGGCTTTGCATGGTCGGCGGCATCCGGGACCTCGTTCTTTTTAAAGAGACGAAGCTCATTCTCGGCTTTGCGGCGATTCTGGTTGGCGCTGCTTGCTGCAACCTCATTCTCGGCGGCACCACCGGCACGAGCTACTTCCATCTCGGTTTTGCCGACCAGCCGATTGCGCACACGGACGGTCTCTGGAACTTCCTCGGCATGATGCTCACGGGCTTTGCCTGCGTGCTGCTGGGCGGCTGCCCGCTGCGTCAGCTGATCCTCTCCGGCGAGGGAAGCAGCGACAGCGCCGTGACGGTGTTCGGCCTTCTCGCGGGCGCGGCTTTCTGCCACAATTTTGGCCTCGCGTCCTCTGCGAAGGGCCCGACGTCGGGCGGCAAGGCCGCTGTGATCATCGGTCTGGTTGCTGCGCTGGTAATTGCCGGCGTCAATACGTTCAAAAAGGAGAATGCGAAATGACAACTGTTGATGCAAGAGGCTATTCCTGCCCGGAGCCCGTCATCATGCTCCGCAAGGCGATGATGAAAAAGGACGCGGCGTATACCGTTCTGGTTGATAACGCCGCATCGAAGGAAAATGTGACCCGCTACGCAGAGCACGAGGGCTACAGCGTCACCGTCAGCGAAAACGGCGGCGAGTACACCCTGTCTCTCAAAAAATAATCATGACCTACATTGCCACGTTCTTTTCCCATTTCGGCGCTATCCGCTATAAAAAGCTCTGCGAGCAGGCGGGCTACGCGGCAAAGACCATGCCGGTGCCGCGCACGCTTTCCAGCTCCTGCGGAACCTGCGTGCGCTGCGAGGGCGGCTACGTCGCGCCCACCGGCGTGTGCGTGGAAGAGGTCGACCGGATCGCCGAGGTGCGGGAGGATGGATACGTATTAATCTACAACAGCGAGGAGCGTGCACATGGAACCTGATGTGAAACTGACAAAGCTCGCCTCCTGCGCGGGCTGCGGGGCAAAGGTCGGCGCGGGAACGCTCGTCAAGATGCTGGACGGCTTCCGCACGCACACGGACCCGCGCCTCATCGTCGGCTACGATAAGAGCGATGACGCGAGCGTGTATGTGCTATCGGACGACACAGCCATCGTCCAGACGACGGACTTTTTCCCACCGATCGTCGATGACCCGTTCCTGTACGGCCAGATCGCCGCAACGAACGCGCTGAGCGATGTGTACGCGATGGGCGGCGAGCCGAAGCTGGCGCTCAATATCATGTGTCTGGCGGACTCGATGGACGACAAAACGGTGCGTGAGATTCTGCGCGGCGGCTATGACAAGGCCTATGAGGCGGGCGCGATCATCACGGGCGGCCACACCATCCACGGCGCGGAGCCAATTTACGGTCTGGCGGTCACGGGCTTTGTGCATCCTAAAAGGGTGCTCACCAATTCCGGCGCGAAGCCGGGTGACGTTCTGATTCTCACAAAGCCCCTTGGCGTCGGCGTTCTCACGACGGCGGCAAAGGCGGATTTGGTAAAGCCCGAGACGATGCACGCGATTTATAAGCAGATGGCGACGCTCAACAAGACCGCGCGCGATATCATGCTCCGCTTTACGGTCCACAGCTGCACCGACGTGACGGGCTTTTCCCTCATGGGGCACAGCTTCGAGATGGCGCAGGGCAGCGGTATGAGCCTGCATATCGACAGCCTCAGCGTTCCGTTCCACATGGAGGCTTTGGAGTTTGCCGACATGGGCTTCATTCCCGCGGGCGCGTACCGCAACCGGACGTACGTGGAGAAGGGGATTCTCAAAAAGTGCGAAATTCCCCGCGCGCTTGAGGACATTTTCTATGACCCGCAGACAAGCGGCGGCCTTTTGATCGCCATTGCGGAAAAGGATGCGAAGGACTGCCTTGCGGCGTTGCAGGCGGAAATCCCCAACGCGGCGCAGATCGGCTATGTGACCGAGCTCCATGAAAACTATCTGATTCTTGAATAAAGGCGAATGCCCGCCGGATGGAGCCCATCCGGCGGGCATTTTTTGCAGCGCATGCGGAGCGCTTGGGAGGGACGATGTGGGCGTCGTCTCCTACGCACCTTCCGGAAGTCTTCCGCGGGAGCACAGATCGTACGCTGCCGGAGATCCTGCGCAAAAAACCGGGCTGCGCCGCAGCTACGGCACAGCCCGGAAAAAGAGAGTCGAACGAAATTATTTGGCCAGTTGACGGTTTTCCTCGTCGAGTCTTCCAAGGAAGTTCAGGAGCAGCGCTTCATCCTCCTTGCTGTCGGCAAAGAGCTCGAGGCTGTCGCCCTGCTCACTGAGCAGACGGCCGAGCGCGACATACTCGCTCATGGCGCTCTTCAGGTTGAAGATGTCGCCCTCCAGACTCTCAAGATACACTCTGCCCTTGCACTGATGCACGACCTTACGGAATTCTTCTACCTCTTGAATATTCTGCAGTTTCATAACATAACCTCCCATGTATGTTTTTGGTTGATTTCTTTTTTCACTCTGCGGGCAGTATACGCCATTCACGGAAAAAACGCAAGACAGAAAATATACGAAATAAACAAAAATAAACATTGGTATTTGTTATAATCAAACAAAATAAGAGGAAGAAATTGCAAAATTTCGGTTCAGCGCTTGTAGAACGGGGTGGGGACGATCTCCATCTCGACCTTGCGGCCGCGCACATCGGCGTAGACATGCTTGCCGACTTCCGCGTCTTCGACCGGAACATAGCCCATCGCGACACAGCAACCGAGATACGGCGCGAACGTGCCGGAGGAGGTCCAGCCGATCTTCTCACCATCCGGGGCGGAATACAGGTCGCAGTGCTCGCGCACGATGCCGCGTCCAACGCCCTTGAGGCCCACGCGCTTGACCTCGGGCGCGCCGAGCTTCACGAGCGCGTCATGGCCGATGAAGTCCTTGCCGTCGAGCTTGCAGGGAAGACCTGCCATTTTTGGGGTGATGTTGTCGGTCAGCTCGTGGCCGTAGAGCGGCATGGCCGCTTCCAGACGCAGCGTATCGCGCGCGCCGAGGCCGCAGGGGATGAGGCCGAAGTCCTTGCCTGCTTCCAGCAGCGTATCCCACAGCCAGACGGTGTCCTCGGTCTTGCAGAGAATTTCGTAGCCGAACGAGCCCGTGTAGCCCGAGCGGGAGACATAGGTTTCCGCGCTGCGGCCGTTCCAGGTGAGCGTAGCCTTTGTGAAGGAGTAGTACTTTTCGGGAAGCGCGCTTTCTTCGCAGAGCTTCGTCATGATTTCCTTGGAAACGGGGCCCTGGATGGCGATCTGGCCGAACTCGTTGCCCGCGTCATGGTAGCCGGGATGGCCGGACAGATGCGCCTCCACCCATGCCGCGTCCTTATCACGGTTGCCGGCGTTGACGACGATGAGGTAGTCGTCGGCTTCCATGCGGTAGACGATCAGATCATCGACCACGCCGCCTTCGTCGTTGCAGAACATGCCGTAGCGCATGTCGCCGTTCTGCATTTTGGAGATATCGGTGGTGACGAGGTGCTGGATGTTTGCCAGAGCATCCTCGCCGCAGAAGACGAGCTCTCCCATGTGCGACACGTCAAAAAGGCCGGCCTTCTCGCGAACGGCCATGTGCTCGGCCAGAATGCCCGACGGGTACTGCACGGGCATCAGGAAGCCGCCGAACTCTACCATCTTTGCGCCAAGGGCGACGTGCGAATCGTATAAGGGTGTTTTCTTTTCCATGATAGTTTCCTCCACATCATATTTCAAAACGGGCGGTATGCTGTATTGCGCCCGTCGGGTTTACAAATGGGCATAAAAAGGGCGCAAAGCTCCGATTGGAAGCCTTGCGCCTCTGTTATCTGCCTGAGAGATTCCCGGAAAGCTCCGGTTGCACCGTCGGCGTGCGTACATGCACTTTGCAGAGTGTCGTCGAGTTCCGGTCCTTCTGCCTGAGAGCTTTTGCTTTCCCCTTCGGCGCCGCGCGAGCGGGCTCTCCCGGAACTGTCATCCGACCCGGACAGCACGAACTGGTTCGCACTGCCTATATCAATTTTCGATGACAGAATAACATAATTGAAATGTGGTGTCAAGTGAGAAATTGTTGTTTTTACATAAAATTAACGCCAAAGGCAAATAAAAAAGTACCTACCGGAAAAAAACGGCAGGTACTGGGGGTTTATGGATGAGATGAGACACTGTTTTACAGCACCTTCTGCAGGAATGAGACAAGACGCGGGCTCTCGGGATTGTCGAAGAGCTCGTGGGACGGCTTGTCCTCTTCAATCTTGCCGTCGGCGAGGAAGATGGTTCTGGCCGCGACCTCGCGGGCAAAGCGCATCTCATGAGTCACGACGATCATCGTCATACCGTCGGCAGCTAACGCCTTCATCACGTCAAGCACCTCTCCGATCATCTCGGGGTCGAGGGCGCTTGTCGGCTCGTCGAAGAGCATGACCTCGGGGTCCATCATTAAAGAGCGTACGATCGCGATCCGCTGCTTCTGGCCGCCGGAGAGCTGGCTGGGGTAGGCGGAGACGCGGTCTGCAAGACCGACCTTTTTGAGAAGCTCGATGGCTTTGCTCTCGGCCTCGTCCTTCGGCATTTTCTTAATACGCATCGGGGCGACGGTGAGGTTTTTCATCACGTCCATGTTGTTGAACAGATTGAACTGCTGGAACACCATGCCCATCTTCTGCCGGTGCAGGTCGATGTTCTTGTTCTGGCGCTTGTCGCAGATGTCCGTTCCGTCGAAGATGATCTTGCCGGAGGTCGGCTTTTCAAGCAAATTCAGGCAGCGCAGAAATGTCGACTTGCCGCCGCCGGAGGGGCCGATGATGGAGACGACCTCGTTTTTATAGAAGGTGGTGCTGATGTGCTTTAAAACCTCGAGCTTGTGGAAGTTCTTGCAGAGGTCCTGGACCTCGATCATAGTCTGTTTATTTTCCATGCGACAGCTTCCTTTCTGCGAGCGATACGATGCGGCTGCTGATGAAGGTCAGAACGAAGTAGATGAGCGCCGCGACGGCGAGGCACTCGAGACTCTTGTAGCTGAGCGCGATGACGTCGTTCGTGCGGAACATGAGGTCGGCAATGCCGATGACGGAGACGATGGAAGATTCCTTGATGACCGTCACAAATTCGTTGCCGAGCGCGGGAAGGATGTTGCGGATGGCCTGCGGCAGAACGACAAGGCGCATCGCCTCGCCGGACGAGAAGCCCACGCTGCGCGCAGCCTCAGTCTGGCCGTAGTCGACGGCCTGAATGCCCGAACGGATGACCTCCGCGACGTACGCGCAGCTGTTCATGCTCATGGCGACAATGCCGGCGGCAAAGCGCGAGAAGTTGGGGATCCACGAGATATCGGGGATCTTCACGCCGATCATGGGAAGACCGTAGAAGATGAACATCAGCTGGACCATAAGGGGCGTGCCGCGGATGAACTCGATGTACGCGACCGCCAGCCACTTGAGCGGCAGAATTTTGCCCATGCGCATGGTCGCCATCAGCGTGCCAAGGATCGTGCCGAGCAGGACGGAGAACGCCGCGATGATGAGCGTATTGACAACGCCCTGCGCGAAAAAGCTGGAATAGCGCTCGATGATTTTTCCTATCGTTTCAAAAAAAGTCATGGGAGCCTCCTTCTAAAAAATATGCAGCGCGCGTGGCTGCGCAAAACAGGCTTCAAGGCTTCGCCGCCAGCGCGGCGAAGCCTTGGTTAAAGTCTACAAAACAGGATTGAAATTTTAGGACAATTGACAGAGCTGAAATTACAGACCCAAGCTGGCTGCGAGCGCAACTGCTTCGTCATAAGCCTGCTGGTAGCTGCCGTCGGCGGTGACCTTGTCGACGACCTCGTTGACAACGGCCATCAGGTCTTCCGTGCCCTTGGCCAGAACAGCGGCCTTACCGAAGGAAGCCTCTTCTGCGGTGAATTCGAAGTTGGAGACCTCGAGCTTGCCGTCGCTGGTTGCGACCAGAGCCTCGCCGACCGCCTGGTCAACGACAAAGCCCGCAATGTTGCCGTTCTGCGTCTCGAGCGCCAGTGCCGGGTACTTTTCAAGCTCAAAGAGCTCGCTGTCGGGCAGAGCTGAGAGGACCAGCTGGGACTGGATGGTGCCCTTCTGCGCGCCGACCTTCTGACCGGCCAGAGCTTCCTTGGTGGAATACTTGTCCGCGTCGCCGGTCTTGACGATGAGCAGCTGCGCGCTGGTCTCATAGAGGTTCGAGAAGTCGATCTCTTCGGCGCGCTCGGGGGTCTTGGTGAACGCGGCGATACCGATATCGACCTGGCCGGACTTGACAGCGGGGATGATGCCGTCGAACGCCATGTCGACAACCTCAAGCTCTACGCCGATGGCGTCCGCGATCTGCTGGGCGAGCCACATGTCGCAGCCTGCGAAGTTGGCATCGAGATCCTTGAATTCGTACGGTGCGTACTGCGCTTCGGTGCCGACGATCAGCTTGCCGCGGGACTTGATCTCAGCGAGAAGGCCAGTTGCTTCTTCCGCGGGAGCGGCTTCTTCGGTTGCTTCCTCGGCGGGAGCGGTCTCTTCGGCGGTGGTTTCGGTCGTTTCGGTTGCTGCGGTTTCCGTGGTTGCAGCGGGAGCGGGTTCTTCGGTCTTGGCGGCGCAGCCTGCAAACAGGCCGAGCGCCAGCACTGCGCAAAGCGTCAGCGCAAGAAGTTTGGTCAGTGAATTCTTTTTCATAATACCCTCCTGTGCATGTCATACATGCAATGTAATGTAATTTATGTGTATGATTATACAGAAAATTCAGAATTTGTAAAGCCGCAAAGTTATACAACAATCGACTGCATATCGATGAATAATTGTGAAAGATTTTGCATATTCCACAAAAACGTCCGTGGCAGGCGGAATTTTCTCAGAAGCGGAGCGCTTCCATGCGGTCGTAGGCCTCGCGGAGCTTTTCAATATCCACAGTGCATGCAATGCGGAAGTGCTGCTTGCCGGCAAGACCGAACACGTCGCCCGGGGAGACGAGGATGTGCGCGCGCTCGAGCAGCTCTTTGCAAAATTCGCCTGCCGAAAGCCCCGTCTTTTCCACGCCCGGGAAGAGATAGAACGTGCCCTTCGGCCGAACGAGGCTCAGGTACGGGATTTTCTCCAGCCGGTCGGCCGAATAGAAAATGCGCTCGCGGTAGGCCGCAATGTAGCGCTCGCGGATGCGCGCCCGGTTGTCTAACGCCGCAATTGCGGCTCTTTGCGAGATGGAGGGGGCAGAGTAGATGAGCGAGCCGTTGATCTGGTTCATGGTGGCGATCAAGGTCGGCTCCGCGATGATCACGCCCACGCGCCAGCCGGTCATGAGGAAGTTCTTGGAGAAGCTGTTGAGGGTGATCGTCCGGTCCAGCATGCCGGGGAGCGTGCGCAGCGGGATGTAGTCGCCCTCATAGATATAGGTGGTGTAAATTTCGTCCGCCGCGACGAGAAGATCGTATTCCTGCGCGATTTTCGCAAGCAGCTCGAGCGTGCTCCGGTCGTAGGCCATGCCGGTGGGGTTCGTGGGGTTATTGAAGATGATAGCCTTTGTTTTGGGCGTAATCGCCGCGCGCAGGCGCTCTTCGGAAATTGCGTAATTCTCAGACGCATACGTCGGAACATCGACGCACACGCCGCCCGCAAGCTCGATCTGGCTGCGGTACATGGCAAAGTACGGCGAGAACACGATGACCTCATCGCCGGGGTTCAAGATGGTCAGCATCGCGAGCGCCATGCCGAGGCAGCTCGAGGCCGTGACGAGCACATGATCGGGATGGAGCTCCTGCGTGAAATCCGCCTGCCACGCGCCGCAGACTGCCGAAATGAGCTCCGGGTCGCCCTTGGGGTCGCCGTAGTGGGTGTGGCCCGCTTTTGCGTCGAGGTATGCCTTTTCAATGATGGCTTCGTCAGTGGTAAAATCGGTGTCGCCGATGGAAAGGTCGATGATATCGTTGTATTTGGCCAGCGCCTCGGTGTCGAGCGAGAGCCCGGAGCCCGCGTGCTGAAAGCGGTTTGCGATGTAGCGTTTCATGCTCATAAGACTGCCTCCTTGCAGACGTGGGGAACGACGGTCGCGCCGTTCGGGATGACATAGATGGATTTTCCGGCGAGGTCCGCTTCCTTCAAAAGCGCCCCCATATCAGAGAACGACCGCATGCCCATCGGGCGCACGAGCTCGTCCGGAATCGAAGAATAGAGAAGAATTTTCTGCCGCTGCGCCTGCTCGCAGTTCTGGAAGAAAATATAGCCCGCAACAGTGAAGGCCTCACGCAGGCGCTTTTCGATCGTGCCGTCGAGAAGATTTTGGCACCAGCCGAAGTATTCCTCCGGCCCGCCGCCCTCCGGCGCTTCGAGCATCAAAATGAGCGTTCCGCCGGGCTTTAAGCCGGACTCGACGTTATCGACGGTTTTTGTGCCCTGATAAAGCGAAATGTCCTTCGGAAAGCCGCCGCAGCTGGCGACGATCACGTCGGCCTGCTCGGGAACGTCCACCTGATAGATTTTATTGACAAGCGCGCAGCCCGCTTCCCAGGATTTGAGGTAATGCCCGGAGAAAATCGCGTGCAGCTGCATCTGCGCGTTCATGACGAGGTTCACCATGAAAAGGTGCGGCAGCATCGCGGCGGCCTCGCACATGTCCTCGTGCAGGGGGTTGCCGGTCAGAACGCCGTTTCCGATTTTGGGGTTCGAGCGCAGCGCCTTGGGGTCAAGAGAATAGGCGTGGTTGTGGCGGATGGTCTGAAGACCGCTGACGCCGGGGAGGATGCTCTTGCGTCCGCCGCCGAAGCCCGCCATGATATGATGCGTGCACGCGCCGAGGCAGACCACGAAATCAGCCGTCGCGACGGTCCTGTTCAGCCAGACGGGCGTATCGTGCGCGGTCGTGCCGAGGTAGACAAGGTCCTTTGCCTCGCAGTCGTGGTTCTCGACACGCACCTTGTCAAAAACATTGCTTGTTACCAGCGTCCGCAACTCCTGTTCATCGCCGCCGGTGTGCGTGCCGTTGGCAACGACGATGGTGAGCTTGCCGTAATCTACGCCGCACGCGGTATGCAGGTACTCGACCAGATGCGGGATCACAAGATCCTGCCGCATCCAGAACCGGGACAGATCGCTCACCACGAGCGCAACGCTCGCTCCTGCCGGAATCTCCTCGCATAAAGGCTTGCTTCCGATCGGGTGCGCCAGACTCTCAAGCAGTCCCGCGCGGATATCCTGCATCGCAGGCGCGTCGTTTCCGTGCAGAACGGCCAGAACCGAGCCCTCGTCCAGCGGCACCGTGACGCTGCCATGTCCGTATGCGAACTGATACTCTTTCATGCGTTTCGCCTCTTTATACTATAATAAATATCTTTGCGCGCATTATAAACGATTCGCGCCTGCTGCGCAATTGTCAAAGCACACAAAAAGGGAGCTGCATGAAGCAGTTCCCACATGTGAAACGTTAATCTTGCTATGCGTAGGGGGCGATGCCTACATCGCTCCGGCAAAATGCACCAGTTTTTACGGAAATCTTCGGCGAATTCGCTGGTTCCCAATGGGTCGATGTGGGCATCGACCCCTACGGACCCGACAAGGACATTGTCGGTATATTATTTGATAAATTTATCGATGGCCTGACAGAGGCTATCCAAGGCCTGCTCGTCGTCCTGCTCGACGGCGTCGACGATGCAGTGCTGGATATGGTCCTGCAAAATGACTTTGCCGATATTATTGATGGCCGAGCGCACGGCGGCGATCTGAATGAGAACCTCCGAGCAGTCGCGCCCGTCTTCTACCATTTTCTTGACCGATTCCAGATGGCCGATGGCGCGGGCAAGGCGGTTTAAAACAGCCTTCGTGTTCGCGTGAACATGGCCGTGCGCGCCGGGTTCGGCGTGATCATGGTCATGCGGGTGCGTGTGGCTGTGGGCGTGTTCGTGCTCATGCGCCTGTTCGGCGGTGTGGGTGTCCTGCGGATTGTGCAGATGGGCGATGTGGTGCTCGTGCAGATAATCGTGATCGTGTTCCATAATGAACGGCACTCCTTTTTTCTTTGATTGGAAGTATACCACATCAGCCAAGACAATTCCATACAAAACCAGAGAAAAATTTCGGGAATTTCACAAAACCATCCCCACCCGGGGGATTATTTTCCCGATTTCATACTCTTTACAAAACGCCTGCCTGCGAGTATAATGTAGACGAAAAAATATACGGGCGGCCGAATCGCCGCCGCAGAAAGGGACAGTATTATGCATCACGATGAAACCATGCACACCCACGAGCATACCCATGCCGACGGGAGCACGCATACCCATGAGCACACCCATCCGCACGACCACGATCATCCGCACACCCATGACCACGGCTGCGACGAGCACGCCTGCGCCGCTTGCGCCGGATGCGCGGACCCCAAGCAGGAGCTGATGGCGCTGATGAAGTATATGGTCGGCCACAATACCGCCCATGCAAATGAGCTCGCGCAGCTTGCAAAGCAGCTGCAGGATCTGGGCGAGACGACGGCCTACGAGCAGATCATGCTGGCTGTGAGCGATTTTGAAAAGGGCAATCTGCGCCTTTCCACTGTGCTCACGTCCATGAACGGCTGAGGAGGATTTCCATATGTGCCTTGCAATGGTCTATGCGGATAAGGCAGAGCCTGAAAACCTTGTGCTGAGCAACGTCCAGCGCATCGACTGCAAAGACGGTCTTGTTTATCTGACCGATCTTCTTGACCGGCAGGTCGTGGTCGAGGGCGAGATCGTCTCGGTCGATCTGGTCGGCAACACGACGATTATCCGCAAAACACAGAAATAATACAAAAAGGGAGCTGCCCGGAAGCTGCGTACTTTCGTCCGGCTCCCCGCGTCGGCTACAGGAGGCAGGCATGCAGAGCTACGAGGTCGTCCGCGAGGTCGAGAACCAGTGCGCCAACAATCAGATGCGCGATATCTTTTTTGAGGAGATCGAGACGGACGATCCGGTCGGCTGGCTGCGCGGGTTTGTCAAGGGACGGGACGTCGAGATGAGCGTGGACAAAAAGGAAAATGGCGATCTGACCGTCTTTGTCACCAGCGGCGGCGTAACGCAGAAATTCCTGTTTACAAAAATCTGAAAAATTCCTCCGGGATTTTACAAAAAAGCCAGATCATTTTTGATATATCATTAGTCTGTTTTCTACATATTTTTATGCAATTTTTGCAAAAATGGGCTTGTCTTTGCCGGAACTTTGTGTTACGATACTTTTGTATCGAATCCGCAGAGGGAAGGGCTCCGCGAACGAGACGCAATTTTATCATTTTGGAGGCAAGCTATGAGCGTTGCGGAAATTTATGAGGAAAGAGCTGCTTTTTCGTTTGAAGTCTTCCCGCCAAAGACCGATGTGGGCATGGAAAAGCTGTGCGGCGAGGGCGGTGTGCTCGAAAAGCTCTACACGCTGAACCCCGACTACATCTCCTGTACCTATGGCGCGGGCGGCACGAACGTCGGCAAGAACCTCGAGGTGCTTGACAAGATCAAAAAAGACGGCAAATGCACCCCGGTCACGCATTTCACCTGCATCGGCAATACCAAGGCTGATATCAAGGAAAAGCTCCAGACCTATCTCGATCACGGCATTGACCATATGCTCGCGCTGCGGGGAGACCTTCCCTTCGGCTGGACGGGCACGAACGGCGACCTTCACTATGCGACAGAGCTTGTGAAGTTCGTCCGCAAGGAGTTTGGAGACAAGTTCACCATCGCCGTTGCTGGCTCTCCCGAGGGACACATCCAGTGCCGCTCGCTGGAGGCCGACATCGCATTTTTGAAGCAGAAGCAGGATAACGGTGCGGACTTCATCATCTCGCAGCTCTGCTGGGATATGGACGCGTTCCGCCGCTGGCTCGATGCGATCCGGGCTGCCGGTGTGTGGCTGCCCGTCGATGTGGGCATCATGCCGATCCTCGATCAGGCCGCGACCATCAACATGGCACTCTCGCGCAACGGCTGCGTCATGGACCGCGCGCTCTGCGAGATCATCTCGAAGAACTGGATATTCCCGAACCCGTTCGACAAAGAGCCGTTTGACGCGGACGCAGCCGGCAAGAAGGAAAGCTTCAAAAAGGCCGGCATCGAATACACCATCAACCAGATCGACCAGTACCGCGCCTGCGGCGTCGACGGCATCCATCTGTATGCCCTCAACAAGTACGACGACGTCGCTTATATCGCGAAAGCGGCGGGCCTGATTGACCTTGTTTAAAACCAGAACCCACGTGCTCCGGCGGGCTATTCGTCTGCCGGAGCCGTAAGGCGCTTTCAAAGGAGCAGTACCAATGGCAACACATACCATCGCGGTCGCCGGTAAGGGCGGCGTCGGCAAGACGACCACCTGCGGCATGATCATCGATTATCTGTGCAAGCAGAAAAAGGGTCCCATCCTCGTTGTGGATGCGGACGCAAACTCCAACCTCAACGAGGTGCTCGGCGTGGAGGTCGAAACCACGCTCGGAGACATCCGCGAGGAAATGGCAAGAGCCGAGCAGAAGGGCACGGTTCCGGCCAACATGACAAAGGCCGATTACGCGGAGATGAAGTTCAATTCCGCGCTCATCGAAGAAGACGATTTCGACATGCTCGTCATGGGAAGAACGCAGGGCAAGGGCTGCTACTGCTTTGTCAACGGCGTTCTCAAGACCCAGATCGACAAGTATGCCGGAAACTATAAATACATGGTCATCGACAACGAGGCGGGCCTCGAGCATATCTCGAGAGGCACGCTTCCGCACGTAGATACCATGCTGCTTATTTCGGACTGCTCGCGCCGGGGCGTGCAGGCGGTCGGGCGCATTGCGGAGATGATCCGCGAGCTCGAGCTCAAGCCCGGAACCATGAAGCTGATCATCAACCGCGCGCCGGATGGAAAACTCAACGCCGGCGTGCAGGAAGAGATAGAAAAATACGGTCTTGAGCTTGTGGGCGTTCTTCCGCAGGACGAGACGGTATACGAGTATGACTGCGATGGCAAGCCCAGCTCCCAGGTACCGGATAACACGCCGGTAAAGCAGGCGCTGCACCAGATCATGCGCGATTTAAATCTGTAAGGCCAAAAAATTATGATATAGGGGGATTCAACATTATGCCTTTCGTTCCCAAGAAGCAGGCTTTTAATGCCCACATCAATGAAGTTGTGCTGGGCGTTGGCGAAAAAGCAACTGCAATCGGCGGTCAGAACGTACTGCCGTTCCACACGTTCGATTCAGAAATCAAGAACGCTCCGAAGATCGGCGTTGAGCTGACGGACTTCGGCATGTCCGAGTACACGATGCCCGGTGAGCAGGCGTTCTACGCCGGCTGCGAGACTGTGGTTGACATGGCCAAGCGTGCCGAGACGATGGAGGGCGCAGATTTCCTGTGTCTGCACTTTGAAGGCGCCGATCCCAACGGCGCGAATAAGTCCGTCGAAGAGTGCGTTGCACTCGCCAAGGCAGTTTCCGATGCTGTGACGATGCCGATCGTCATCATGGGCTGCAAGAACATCGAAAAGGACACCGAGCTCTTCAACAAGATCGCAGAAGCTCTGGCCGGTAAGAACATCCTCGTTCTCTCCGCCCGCGATGAAAACTACAAGACCGTCGGTGCATCCGCAGGCCTTGCTTACAACCAGAAGGTCGGCGCGGAATCTGCCGTCGACATCAACCTCGCAAAGCAGCTCAACACCGTCATGACCCAGCTCGGCGTCAATGCGCAGAACATCGTCATGAACATCGGCTCCGCTGCCGCCGGCTACGGCTACGAGTACGTCGCATCCACCCTCGACCGCATCAAGGACGCGGCTCTGAAGCAGGCGGACGGCATGCTCCAGATGCCCATCATGACCCCTGTGTCCTCCGATACCTGGGGCGTGAAGGAAGCCGTTATGTCCGAGGCCGACATGCCCGAGTGGGGCAGCCAGGAAGAGCGCGGTATCGAAATGGAAATCACCACCGCGGCTGCGGTTCTGGCCGGCGGCTCCGACGCAGTTATCCTGCGCCATCCGGAAGCCATCAAGACGATCGCCGCGATGATCCGCGCGCTGATCTAAGCAGAGGAGGAATGAGTTACTATGGCAGTTAAAGGTCTTGACATTTTCAAATTATCTCCCAAGAAGAACTGTAAAGAGTGCGGCAGCCCCACGTGTATGGCGTTCTGCATGAAGGTCGCGCAGGGTGCCGTTGAAATTACCAAATGTCCGTATATGTCCGCAGAGGCCGTCGCCCTTCTGTCTGAGGCCACTGCGCCTCCCATGAAGACCATCACGGTCGGCGAGCACAAACTCGGCGGCGAGACCGTCATGATGCGTCATGAGAAGACCCTTGTCAACCGCAACCTCTTCGCGGCGACACTGTGCACCTGCATGGACGACGCGAAAGTCGAAGAGCGCATCGAGGGCATCAAGAAGGTCGACTATGAGCGCATCGGTGAGCGTGAGATGGTAGAGTGCGTCTTCATCCATGACGCAGGCGACAGCGCGAAGTTTGTCGAGCTCTGCAAGAAGGCAGCAGCCATCGGCGACCGTACCGTCATCATTGACACCAAGGACGTCGACACCGCCAAGGTAGCGGTTGAGGCCATCAAGGACAACAAGCCCATCCTCAACGGCGCCAACAAGGATAACTTCGCGGCTATGAACGAGATCGCCACTGCGGCAGGCATCGTGCTTGGCGTACACGGCGCGGATCTTTCCGAGCTGCATGATATCGTTGCTGAGCTCGAGAAGGCCGGCAACAAGAACCTGATTCTCGACGTGACCGCCGAGACCATCAAGGAAACGTTTGCAAACGCCGTTCTCGTCCGCCGCACCGCCATCAAGGACGGCGACCGCACGTTCGGCTATCCGTCGATCGTAAACCTCGGCGTTCTGTGCGACCACAACGAGCATCTCGAGACGGCGCTCGCCTCCGTGTTCGTTCTGAAATACGGTTCGATCATTGTCATGGACAAGATCGGCTATGCGGAGGCCCTGCCGCTCTACGGCCTGCGCCAGAACATCTTCACCGACCCGCAGAAGCCGATGA
>OGNB01001242.1_pt1 | contig 15211 bp, 16 predicted proteins | sample 1573301 | NCBI WGS metagenome assembly OGNB01 (sample SAMEA2581914, study PRJEB24529) | metagenome | biome: Human gut stool | place: China | collected 2011
ACCAGTCGTTCATAAGGTTTGCTTTTGAGCATGAGTTCGATGTCGGCTTTCCGTATCAGCGACATCTTTCCGCTGAGCCGGGAAGCACGGAGTTTCTCCTCCTTTACCAGTTTGTAGATGTACTAGCGGCTTACACCCATCAGACGTGCAGCCTGCGAAAAGGTGAAGTATTCCTGCTTTTCCAGCGACGAGCGCAATTTCTGCATCTCCTGCATATGGCGCAGCTCCATCTTCCGTTCCATCATGCGGTGTTTGTAACCTCGTTTCGAGCATTGCGGGCTGCAATAACAGATTGTTGTTTTCTGTGCGATGAACGGTTTTCCGCACCATTGACAAATTCTTTTTACTTCCATATTTTCGTCCTATTTTCTGCCATTTTACATGAATTTTAATTTCCCTTTTTGTCCACACATGTAAACCATTGTCAACACACGTCAACTAATGCGTCACTGTGATATTTGGACAAACCGTGAATTTCTGTCACGGTAGAAATATGTATGAAAAATATGGATAAAAACCGTTACTTCCAAATACGGTCTGGAAAATACACAAAAACAAAAGTCGCTTATATACAGCGACTTTATTCTAAATGATTATGGTTGGTTATGACTGTTTACAAGCCCTTATTTTCCGATGCAGAAACGAAGCGTAAAATGCTAATTATTTGTCAGCTATACGGTTGTGTGCGTCTGTCGCTAGCTTCGTTGTAAATACGCGGCAAATTATTTTTCGACGGATTTTCGGATGAAATTATTTTCCCGGCAGGATGTAATGTCGCTATTTTAGTTGTTTGATTCTTTCTGCGATAAGCGCTTTATATTTGCCTTTCATCTCGTCGGGCAGAAACGAAACGTCGATCCACTCGCCCCATTTCGGAATGGCTTTGATGAACTTCTTGAACAGGTTGTCGACTACCTTTTCGTCCATGCCCGAAGCCGTCATTGCCTGCACGAAATCGCTGCGGCGGAGCTTGCGTTTGCGGCCGTTCAGCGTCAGTGCCAATTCCTCGGTGTCTTCGGGTAAAACGAGCGCTGTCGATAGCAGGTCATAAGCCGGTGTCAGCCCATAAATACTCGGATTTAGGCTGTACAGCGAAAAGTTTTTGAGGTGCATGTCGGCATTGCCCGTGAGCCAAGAGAACAACACTTGCTCCCAGAAATTGACGGCATCCAGTTTCGGGGCGGAAGAATAGCGCAGAATTGTTTTGGCAATCTGCTCGTAGGAACCTTTGTATTTGTGTTCGGTCAATCGTTCGGAGAGCTGGCAGAGGTCTTCCATCGGATATTTTTCGCCGTGCGGCCCTCGGTCGATGCGGCGTGTGATGTAGCACAACTCCCCGTCGGCAAAGCGGACGAGCGAGTGGGGGACGACCTGCATCTTCGCGGTTTCGGCCATGTGCATGGTCAAATCTTCCAACTCCGGCAAATGCGGATATTGTTCGGTCTGCGGTTTGAGAATGTAGCGGCCCCACAGACCGACGATTGTAAAGCGTTCTGGGGTGCCTTTGCCCGCTTTGGCAATATCGAGCGATAGTTTCGCCTGCACGCCGGTCAGTGTCGTTTGGCTGCGGATTACCTCGCGGGCAAGTTCCGCGATATTGGCGCGCGTGTAGGGGAGCAAAGGTACTTGGGGAGTGCCGAAAATCTTCTTGGAGCAGGATTTGTGGAAATCCCGCTCGTCGTCGGCCAATTCTTTGTAGCAATATAGACAACGCTTCATGTTACTCCTCCTTTGATTCGATAGGTACGACACTGACTGCACCGATGCAGTCTTTGCAGCAGGCCAAAAGCAGTGACATCCGATCGCGGTTGTCGATTTTCCAGCTCTTTTCGGCAATGTCGAGCAGCCATCCTTCGGGAATCAATCCGTCGAAGAACGGGAACAGCACCTTGTCGCGATAGATATGCTCCGTAAGCGGCAGCGTAAGACTGACCGCTGTGGCATCGGGCAGGCGGAGATAGTCGGCATCGTAGCGGAACGTGTACCCGGTTTCATCCTCGGTCAAAAGTCCCGCCTTGCGGTCGTAGAGATAGATGGCTGCCTGTTTCATCGGTCATTCGTTTTTGTCATCGGCACCACTCCGACCTCGGCTCCGAACAGGTTGAGGATCTGATTGACTTTGTCCAGCCGTAGCGTCGGTTTTCCCTGCTCCAATTCGCGCACAAATCGTAGCCCTACGCCCGATTTCTCGGACAGTTCGACCTGCGTCAGCCGATGCTGCTTGCGCATAGCTTTTACGTATTTCGATAATGTTGTCTGCATATTATACCTCTTTGGGTGCAAAAATAGTGAAATAATTTGTAATTATATCTTTTTGGGTATAAATAGTTTGCCGTTTGTTGAAATATGTTTCATGTAAATATTATATTAGTATAGCTTATTTGAGTATTATTCGTTAATTTTGCATAAACTTCTGATACTGTAGAATTATAGGAATATGAGCCCGGAAGAGAAAGCCCGAAAGAAGATAGACCAGATGTTCGATGATGCCGGCTGGAAGGTCGTAGATAGGGATCACTATGCTCCGAAGATCTCTGCTGTTGCAATCGAAGAGGGCTTGTTGGAGCATAATCTCGAAGCGGATTATTTCTTATTTCTAAATGGCAAGGCGGTTGGAGTCCTTGAAGCAAAACGAGAAGAGGTTGATGTTAAATCCGATGTGGTATGCGCTCAGGCTGTTCTGTATGCTCGTAGTGTACCCTCTAAGTATCAGGCATATATGCTGCCGTTGCCGTTCGTCTATCAATCAAACGGCAATATTACAATATTCAAAGACCTGCGGGATGAAAATTCCGAGTATGTGGAGTTGAACAGAATCCATACGCCCAAAGAAATCGTGAAGATGCTGGGTATAACGGACGAATTTGCGGGGCTGCCGACTTTGAAGAAACGAGGATTGCGGGATTGTCAGTTTGAGGCAATCAGTGAGTTGGAAAGTAGTTTTTGTACAGGACAGAATCGTGCATTGATGGTTTTGGCTACCGGTGCGGGAAAAACTTATACGGCATGTATGGCCGCCTATCGGATGCTGTCATATACCCCGATGCGCCGCATTTTATTCTTGGTAGATAGAAACAATTTGGGGAAACAGGCAGAAGGTGAATTCGGCATGTTTCGATTGACTGAGAATGGCGAGCCATTTAATACAATTTTCACAGTAAGTCGGCTTAAATCTGGCAAGATTCCGGAGGATGCCAATGTCGTTATTTCTACGATACAGCGTCTGTTTTCATTGCTAAAAGGAGATGATATTACGGACAGTGATGACGATGAAAATTATGGTAATGATGAGATGGCGGATATTGCATTGCCTGCCAATCTGACTTTGCCGCCCGACTATTTCGATATGATTATCATTGATGAGTGTCATCGCTCTATCTATGGTAGTTGGCGAAAAGTGCTCGATTATTTCAATACGGCAAAAATGGTCGGTTTGACGGCTACGCCTGCGCCGGAAACATTGGCATTCTTCAATAATAACCGCATTGTAAACTACACGCTCGAAAAATCTATCGCCGATGGTGTAAATGTGGATTATCGTGTATACCGAATCAAAACGCAGGCTACCGAGGATGGAGGAGCAATTCGTGAAGGGGAGAAAGTAAAAAAGATAACCCGATATACCGGCACGGTTGAGGATATAAAAACGCGCGAAGAATCGACATATACTAAAACAGAGCTGAATCGCAGCATAATCAATCCTGCACAAATAAAGCTGGTTCTTGAAACCTATCGGGATGCAGTATATTCCGAAATGTTCGTCGATCCACAGCGCGAACCGAATATGGACTATTTGCCGAAAACGCTCATTTTTGCGCTGAACGATGCTCATGCAAGCAATATCGTCAAAATTGCAAAAGAGATTTTCGGTCGGAACGATGACAAATTCGTGCAAAAGATTACCTATTCTGCCGGAGATAGCAACGAATTGATACGGCAATTCCGCAATAACAAGGAATTCCGCATTGCTGTTACTGTAACGCTGGTTGCTACGGGTACGGATGTCAAGCCGCTCGAAGTGATCATGTTTATGCGCGATGTCGAGTCGGATTCTCTGTATACTCAGATGAAGGGGCGCGGAGTGCGCACGATTGGGGATGAACAGTTGCGGAATGTTACGCCGAATGCGTATAGTAAAGACTTGTTCTATCTGGTTGATGCTGTTGGCGTAACAGAGCACGAAATGAAGGTAACCCGTCCGGGAACGGATGACGTGCCGACTCCGGTGATGACACTCAAAGAACTGTTGGAGCGTATCACGCACGGCAATGTGCAGGATGAATATCTGCGCCTTTTGGCTGCACGCCTGTCCCGTATTTATAATAAATGCAAAGCATCCGAACGCGACGAATTTGCAAGGCTGGCGAAAGCTGATATGAAAGATATTGCTGTCGGTATATACGATGCTTTGGAAGCCGATACACTTCCGCCATATATCGACATCAATGAGCTGAATAACGAGCGCAAAGGGCTGGTAGCGGCAATCGTAAACCATCCCGATGCCCGATATTATCTGTTGATTCTGAATGCAGGTTTCGTAACGATATTGCAGCCGGGCGAAGATACGCTGATATCCAAGGGATTTTCAATTGAGGAGGCACAAAATACGATTGATGCGTTTGAAACATATATCAACGAGCATAAAGACGAGATTGAAGCCCTGCGAATCATATATAACAATCAAGGTGAGCCGATTACCTACACGATGCTGAAAGATTTGGAGAATAAGTTGAAATTTGCCAACAGCAAGTTTAATCCTACGTTGTTGTGGAATACTTATTCGCTTATAAATCCCGAAGTCGTTACTAAATTCTCGACAAAGGAGGAAAAAGAGGCTGTTACCAATATCATTCAACTGGTACGCTTTGCATTCCGTCAGATTACAACATTAAACAGCCTGCATTCTACCGCCAATCAGTATTTCAATCTTTGGTGCGGTCAGATGCAGCGAAGCATTACCGATACACAAACAGCGTTAATCAAACAAATCGTATCATACATCGCATCGAATGGTTCGTGTACGATAAAAGATGTTCGCGACTGGGATAGAACTTATGCCGCACAACTGATTCAGGCATTCGGTAATCCCGAACAGGTAAACAATTCACTCGTATCGCTCTCGCAGTTCCTAATTTATAGAAAAACAGCATAACAATATATGGCACAAGCAACCGCAAACGAACAGAACCTCACAAAAAAGGTATGGACACTGGCAACTACGCTTGCCGGTCAAGGCATAGGTTTTACAGACTATATCACGCAGCTGACCTATCTTCTTTTCTTGAAGATGGACGACGAAAATGTCAAGATGTTTGGCGAAGATTCCGCTATCCCCGAAGGATACCGCTGGGAAGATTTGACGAACCTCGATGGTCTTGACCTCGTCAAGCAGTATGAAAATACGCTCGAAAAGTTGAGTCAGGAACAGAACCTGATTGGAACAATCTATACCAAAGCGCAGAATAAAATCGACAAGCCTGTTTATCTCAAAAAGGTTATCACGCTTATCAACGGCGAGTCGTGGTTAGTTATGGATGGCGATGTGAAAGGTGCTATCTACGAGAGTATTTTGGAAAAGAACGGTCAGGATAAGAAAAGCGGTGCGGGGCAGTATTTCACACCTCGTTCATTGATTAAAGCAATGGTCGATGTTACCAATCCCCAGATTGGCGAAACAGTTTGCGACCCTGCTTGTGGTACGGGCGGTTTCCTGCTTGCAGCATACGACCACATGAAACCGCAATCGACAGACCGGGGGAAACAGGATTTTCTGAAAAACAGCGCACTGCATGGTTATGATAATACGGCTTTGGTGGTTACGCTTGCCTCGATGAACCTCTATCTGCACGGAATCGGTACCGACCGCAGCCCTATTATTTGTCAGGATTCGTTGGAGAAAACCCCGTCGGTGCTTGTTGATGTAATTCTTGCTAATCCTCCGTTCGGTACTCGTCCGTCTGGCTCTGTCGATGTAAATCGTGAGGATTTCTATGCCACGACGAAGAATAACCAGCTCAATTTTTTGCAGCACATGATGGTGATGCTCAAAAACGAAGGACGGGCTGCTGTCGTTCTACCCGATAATGTACTGTTCGAGGGCGGAGCCGGCGAAACTATCCGCAAAGAGCTTTTGAAAAACTTTAACTTGCATACGATTTTGCGTTTGCCTACGGGTATTTTCTATGCGCAAGGCGTAAAAGCGAATGTACTATTCTTTACAAAGGGAACTCCGACCAAAGATATTTGGTTTTTCGACTATCGCACGGGGGTAAAACATACATTGGCTACGAATCCGATGCTGCGGCACCACCTCGATGAGTTTGTCGAGTGTTATAAGGCCGACAATATCAATGCTCGTACTGAAACGTATGATGCCGAGGCTAATCCTAATGGCCGTTGGCGTAAATATAGTGTTGAAGAGGTACTCAAACGCGACAAAACGAGTCTCGATATATCGTGGATAAAGTTTGGTGATGCCGATGCCGATTTGACATTGAGCGAGTTGATGGCAACGATTCAGCAAAAGAGCGATAATATCAGCAAGGCGGTTGCCGAGTTACAAAAATTATTGGCAAATATCGAGGAGTAATATGGATACGAAGAAACTACGTCAAAAGATTCTCGATTTGGCTATTCGTGGTAAACTTGTTCCGCAAGACCCGAACGACGAGCCAGCATCCGTATTGCTCGAACGCATCAAAGCCGAAAAAGAACAATTGATAAAGGATGGGAAAATCAAGCGCAGCAAGAAGTCTGCCTCTTCCGATACATCCCCTTATGAGAACGTGCCGTTCGAGATACCTGAAAATTGGGCGTGGTGTAAACCGTCTGACGTTTTTATTATTAATCATAGAAATAACGCAGAGGACACAATTGAGGTTGGATTTGTTCCTATGCCTTTAATTAAGGATGGATATCATTATCAACATAGCTACGAATCGGTGCTATGGAAGACTGTAAAAACTGGGTATACTCATTTTACTAATGGTGATTTTGGATTAGCGAAAATAACACCATGTTTTGAGAATAGAAAGTCTGTGATTTTTAATAATCTTCCCAATGGGATTGGGGCAGGAACAACAGAATTACACATATTACGTCCAATTATGATAGACGTTAAATATGTTTCATATTTTTATTCCTCAGAAGAATTTATTTCCTATGGTATTAAGAATTTTAGTGGAGCAGTTGGGCAACAGAGAATAAGTAAGGAGGTAATAGAAGATTTTGGATTTGCACTTCCACCACAGAAAGAGCAAAATAGAATAATAGAGGCTGTTGAAAAATGGTTCTCTATCATTGACCAGCTTGAACAAGAACAAACGGATTTAAAAAACGCCATAAAACGAGCAAAATCTAAAATATTAGATTTGGCTATCCACGGCAAACTCGTTCCGCAAGACCCGAATGACGAACCCGCTATCGACCTCCTACGGCGCATAAATCCCAGCTTCAAACCTTGTGATAACGCGCATTATAAAAGTGCCCTTCAAGGTTGGTGTAGTATATCCCTGAATGACTGCATGGTAGAAATACTCAATGGATTTGCATTCCAGAGTGGAAAATATGTAGAAAATGGAATTCGAGTCATTCGCATTACAAATGTTCAAGATGGTAAAATTATGGATGATGATCCAAAGTTTTATCCAAAATCATCTATAAAAGAGATAGAGAAGTTCATCTTAAAGAAGAATGATTTATTAATGTCTCTAACTGGCAATGTAGGTAGAGTTGGATTCTTACCCAATGAATTACTTCCTGCTGCATTAAATCAGCGTGTGGGATGTATAAGGATGAACGAACAATTTATTCACAAAAAATACCTGTTTTACTATTTTCAAACAGATACTTTCAGAAACGATTGTATTACCTCTGCAAAAGGAGTTGCACAATTAAATATCAGTACAGAATGGTTAAAACGATATTTAATCAATATCCCGCCTTATGCTGAACAAAAACGCATAGTCGCTAAAATCGAGGAGTTATTTGCAACGATTGACAAGATAAAAGAATCTTTGGAGGCTTAATCGTTGCCTCCAAAGATTCGGATTACCAGGTTACAACTTTATCTACGATTGCCCGTTGTTCGGTTGCCGTGCGACGCAGATAGATGCGCGTGGTCTCGATACTTTCGTGCCCCATCAAATCGGCAAGCAATGCAATATCATTAAAGCGGTCAAGAAAATTCTTTGCAAAACGATGCCGAAAAGAATGAGGGTAAACGACCTCCCGTTTTAAGCCGTACTTGTCAGCAAAGTGTTTCAGTTGCTGGGCAATACCGCGTGTGGTTATGCGCTTACCGAAGCGATTGAGAAATATATATCCGCTCGAAATCCCTTTTGACCGAAGCCAAACGACAGCTTCGTTTTTCAGTATTTGGGGAATATACAAACGGCGAATCTTGCCGCCTTTGGTATAAATATCAAGATGCCCTGCGGTAATATGTTCAGCCTTAATCTGCAATAGCTCGCTGACACGAGCACCGGTAGCCGTCATAAACCATACGACAAAATACCACTCCTCGTAGCCATCATTTTTAAGTCTTGTCTTCAGGAATTTGTAGTCTTCGTTGCTGATGACATTTTCAAGAAAGTTTTTCTGCTGCACTTTGACAAACTTCATTTTGAGCTTATCCTGCTTGATAAATTCAAGAAATTTGTTCATCCCCTGCAAACGCAGATTTACCGTTTGGGGCTTGAACTTTTCCAACAGATACCCTTTGTATGCCAACAAGTTATTGGAATTGATTTCCTTGTAATGCGCAAGAAAATAGGCTACCGTCCATACATACGATGTAACGGTATTCTTAGACAAGTCTGACTTGCTAAGATGCTTTTCGAATTTTGTTACCATAAATCTCTTTCGTTTTAGAAATGAAACAGTAACAATATAAACAAGAACCACCTAACGCGCATTATAAGAACTTGCCTTCTGGATGGTCGATTTGTCGCTTGGAAGATATTGTCGATTACGAACAACCGCAGGCATATATTGTCGATTCGACCGATTACAGTGAAGATTATCCCACACCGGTTTTAACAGCTGGAAAATCTTTTATAATTGGATACACGAATGAAACAGACGGTATATGCGATAATCTTCCTGTGATTATCTTTGATGACTTTACAACAGATTCCCGTTTCGTGGATTTTCCATTTAAGATAAAATCTTCGGCGATGAAGATTTTGAGAGTAAAAAAGGAAATAGACATCCGATATGTCGGCTTCTATATGAGTATCACTCGTTTAGTTGGAGACACACACAAGCGATATTGGATCTCAGAATACTCTAAATTACCAATCCTAATTCCGCCAAAGGCAGAGCAGGAACGCATTGTTCAAACAGTAACTGACCTTTTGGGCAAACTTGATAACATAATAGCCGAATTATAGTTCGGCTATTATGTTATCAAGTAATTCACTGTATTTTTTAATTTCCAAAACAACTCTTTTTTGTTCGTTTATTGGTGGTAGAGGAAAAAACATTTCGTTGAAATCATTACTATTAAATCCTGCTTGGGCAGTTCGAGATATTTCTTTTAGTTTATTCTGATAAATATCTGATAAATAATAGTAATATACATAGTCTTTATTTATAGGCTGTTCATATCTGAATATAATTTTAGCCATTGCAACATTATATGCCCCATCCTCTGCAATAAAGACTTTGCCTAACGAACCGCCATAACGAGCTAATAAAATATCACCCTTTCTTGTCTGTTTGGAGGCTAATTCAATAGGTATATATACTGGTATAGGTGTATCCCCATAATCTCGAATTTGATATAGTCTAATATAATTGGGTAATTGAACCGAACTAAAATAAGATTTCGCCGGCTGCGCTCCACCAGAAATTTCTAATATATCATTATGCTTTACCCACACCCAACTTTCGGGTATCTCAAATGGCAAGTTCTTATAATGCGCGTTATCACAAGATTTGAAAGACGGATTTATACGACGTAACAACTCGATTGCCGGTTCGTCATTCGGGTCTTGCGAAACAAGCTTACCGTGTATAGCTAAGTCCAAAATTTTGGATTTAATCTGCTTAATGGCATTACATAAATCCTTCTTCTCCTGCTCAACGCGGTCAATAACCGAAAACCACGATTCAATAATACTAACAATGCGACACTGTTCTTTTATGGGTGGTAAGGGTATGACTAATTTGTGTAAATCATTTGAGGACAATCCCTGAATTGCAACACCCTTTCCTCCTATAAGATTTAACATCTTATACAGTAGGAATATATAGTAGTAGAAACGATGGCTAATGTTACAAAACCCTCTTAGTCGATGGATATGATTTTGGATTCTTACATCATAATCATACGTCCATATTGCAGCCCTACCAATATCTCCTCCTTCACAAACTAATAAATCTCCATACTTTACCGTACACTTTTCTATTTCAGTATCGGTAAAAAGCATTTGCTTTACAACGGTCAAGTCAAATTTATCCCAGTATAGATTTGATGTCGTTATGTAATCCATTAAAACGCCATCGTTATTTGCAGCATTTAATGCTTTTCCAGTATTATGGATAAATATATCTCCAATCGTTGTCCACACCCAGCTCTCCGGTATTTCAAACGGCACGTTCTCATAAGGGGATGTATCGGAATGGGAAATTAGAGTTTAGTCAGAGCATATATCAACTCTGTTTTTTGTATTTTTGTAACAAATGAAAGAATAAATGTGTATGTCTGAATTTAGAGAACGCTTCCAGAAACTAATAGAAGAATCATATATTCCTTTTAACGCTGACCCAGCGGCAAGAACTGATGTATGGCATCAGATTTATCGTTTAGTACTCCCCAATATTCCGGAGAAGCTATTTCGGTATCGTTCAATGAACGACTATTCTCTTACTGAGTTTAGGAATGGAATGATATCATTATGTCATGCGGGAATGTTCCCTGATAAATATGATTCATATCTATATGTCAATCATAAGAAAATCAGAGCTGATTTACAAAAAGCACTACGGGATGCGTTGCGTATATGTTTGACACACATTTCACAACATCATCCTGATATTAGAGCAGAAAAAGCCACAAAAATTTGTTATTATAGAGAATGTGGGTATGGCGATGAACAAATCATTGATAAAATAATCGAAGAGGAATACCCGGCGTTTGTTGCTCAGATTGAAACAACTGTTAAACAGCGTGAATCGCGTTTCCGCAGTCCACAAAATAGCGCTAAAATAGGTTGTTTTACAGAAAGCGTGCAATCCAAATATATGTGGGACAGATACGGCGGTGGATATAAGGGTTTTGCTTTAGAATATGATTTGAGAAATTGTATTTTTAGATATAACAAGTTAAGTCTTAATGTAAACCTTTTCCCTATCATGTACACGGATCAAAGACCGGATGTTACATTGGACGAGGGCAATATACATACATATGAATTTTTCAAGCAAGCCGGGGATAAAAGATGGTTTGAACATCTTTGCTCTCATATTTATTTAAATCAATTATATTGGTATAGAGCATATTTGTATAAGGATAAGCAAGAATATGAGCATGAGCGCGAATGGCGTATGCTTTATTATAATCTTGACAATGAAAATAATTATGAGTTTATACCAGATGTTGGTTGTTTAAAAGCAATATATTATGGGCCGGATATTGAAGATGAGGATAAGGGTAAATTACACGAGATTGCCATATCAAGAGGTATAAAAGAATATGCTGTTGGTATAGACTATGATAGTCCTAAATACGATTTGAAGATATCCTCTTTTGATTTGAAATATTAGGCTTAAATTTCCTGTCTGTGATTCAAGATAGACTATTTTTCTCTTGAAATATTGCGGAATTTGGTTGCAGAATAGAAGTTGCCGTTCCTTATTCTGCCATTTCCTTTGGTAGCGACCAGCCGATGCCGCCGGAAAGAATATCCGCAAGGTTTGCGTAGCAACTTGCATGACCTTGCGGATTTCTTTCGGTGGCAATACCTTTGCGGACAAAGGGAATGGCTTATTCGTTTTTCAGTCGGGAGGCGTTTTCGTTCAGGCGATTGGCTTCGCGTTCTCTGAGCCTCGCCTGTTCTTCGAGTATGACTTTTTGACGAACGGTTCGTTCATATTCTTCGACATCTCTTTTCATTTGGCGGATTTTGGCGTTGTCGCGGTTTAGTTCGAAGATTTCTTCCAGTTCGGCAATGCGATCGGGTGTCGCTTCGCCTTTCATTTTGATATAGCGGTATTTCAGGTCGTTGTCGATGCGGTGGTAGTTGGGTTTAGCCGTCCAATACAGCATCGTACACAGCAGGACGATTGCCGTCATCATTCCTATCATCGTCCAAAATACTCCTTTCGATTCGATGGCGAGCGATATTCTGTGCTGCACGATTCTCGGCAGCAGTTCGGCGGGGATTTCGATTGCTTCGACAGATGTTTGCAAATTGTCTATACCGTTATGTGTGTTTGCATTGCTTCGTTCGATGCTTTCCAACCTTTCGGCAAGCTGGGTTATTATTGCCCGTTGCTGCTCTTGTTCGGATGAACGATTTGTTCTATTCGTTGCGGCAAATCCGTATCGGTCGATTGATTATGCTTTGCCGATAGTTCGGTTTTGATTGCCTTTACCATCGTCTCCTTGAAGTCTTCGTACATTTCGTAAGACATCATATTATCTTCTTTCATAGTTGCTTGTTTTAGGGTTATAATTTCATTTTGGGTTTGTTCGCTTTTCGGTCTCGCAGTTTGCGTTTTTGTTCCATCGCAGCAATGGCCATTGCTTCGGCGACAGTGTTGAGCAATGCCGTAATGCGAGCAATATGTTCTTCGGGGCTTTCGCCGGGCTTGCGTTGGAGTTGAGCTGCCGACAATCCGACGGACGAATCGTTGGGCGGCAACGGCAATGTACCGATACTGCCGCCGAAGTTTATCGAACCTGCATTCGCTTGACCCTTATTTCCTCCACTGCCCATATTGCCGAATAGTCCAGTAAATGCCGACCTATAATTTCCTATGGCCGTATGGAATCCTTTGGCAAGCGTCGCCCGATAGTGGGTTTGCTGCTGTGCCTGCGTAAAGTGTCGGTTCAGTTTCGAGTAGCTGAATTGCCGGTCTATCTTCGAGCCTGAAAATTCGAATCCGTTCTTGCTGAACAGCACTCCTTGCTTTTGATTGGTCGAACCGCAATACTTGTAGCGCATACTAATACCTTGCTCTTTCAGCCGAAGTTCCAAATCGTTCCAACTGCCGCAATTAGGTAAATTCGTTTTGATTGCGTCGTATATTTCGTATTTGGTTTTGTCCGGTTCCCACAGGCGTTCCCGTCGTACCGATTCTTTGCCCGGTGCAAGATGCAACCCGTATTTCCTGGTCAATGCGCGACAGACTTTCGCATTGCGGATTTTGATATTCTTGTCCGATATGGTTTGTCCGTTGTTGCCTACTCGATTATAGACCAGATGGCAGTGCGGATGCGATTGGTCGAGATGACGCACCAGCAGGTATTGCGTGTCGGTAATTCCCATGCGCTGCATATACTCTTTGGCAATATCCCGCATCAAAGAATCGGTCATTCGCATTCTGTCTTTCGGTGAACACGAAAGGGAGATATGTCCGACGGCATTCTTGATACGCGGATTCAGTAAGATTTGGTCTTTGAAATCCTGCACCATTTCCCGAATATTCGGCGGGGTTACGCCCTCGGCATCAAGAATGCGCGATTGCTTCTTTACGACATATCCGACCGTTCCGGCGAATGACGATCCAGCGATGATTTTACCGATCATCGCGAAGATTCTTTAACAGGGATTCAATTTCTACAACAATAGCCGCATGGCGGGACACTATCCCCGTAAATCCTTTTGCATGGGCAAGGCGAGTGAGTTGATTCAGGTTGCGGGCCATGCCTTTGAGCTGGGACATGAAGTCGAGATGTTCGCGGCGCAGACGCTCACGTACATGACCCGCGGCAATCAGCAGGCGGAGGACTTCGGCTGTTCCATGACCGGAGGTGCGGACAAGCGATTTCAGTTTGAAGTAATGTTCGGCATCGAGCCGTAACGATAGCAGGTATTTCTTGCGGCGGCCCTCGCTTATGGCAGGTCGTCCGCCTTTGTGAATCGATATTTGTTTCATGGGTTGATTTCGTATAATAGACCAGCGGGATGTTGCCACCGAGGTTCGGCGGCACGTTTTTGTACTACAAAAACACAAACTTGCCTTACAATTGATAGAAAATCCGACCCGCTCCGAAGAGCCGGAGCAGGCCGGATGAAATGCTACATCGGTCGTCGTTTGCGGACAACGTAATCGACAGCTTCGCATTCTTTCTGTTCGGCTGTTTTGACGGGATTTTGCAACAGCCACCGTTCCAACTCCTCGCGGTTGAAATAGATGTTCTTGCCGTGGGGTTTGAAATGGGGGATTCGCCCTTGGTGGGTAAGCTTGTACATGTAGGTCTTCGACAGCCCCGCAAATTCGCATGCTTCGGCGAAGTTCAAGACCGTCTTTTGTCCCCGAAGCAGTTGTTCGATGCGGTCGAGCCGTTGCTCGACGGTTGTGTTTTCACTCATAATCATTCTGTTTTTAGCGTTCAATTTCTTGCACCTTTTCTCGCCTCGGCAGAGTCCGTGCAAGCACGCCTCTGCGCTCGGCTTATCGAAAAGGTTCGATAAAAGGCGTTGCGCAACGTTCGTGATGTAATTACGAGTGCAAATAAAATTCAACGAAAAGCTGTCCGCATTGGCTGCCCATGTTTCGACATTTTTGGATAATGTTTCCAATGTTCGGTGGTGATAGGGACACAAAAAAACAGGATTCCGGGGTGCGAAATCCTGTTCAAAGGGTGAGGGTGCGACGATTATTCTGCGGCTTCCAGCGCCTCGATGCAATCGAGAATCATCCGCTCTTTGCGGCGGTCGATGATTTCGGCCATTTGTTTAGCGGCCGAGAGGTCTTTCGCCGTCAGCGGTTTGCCCAATTTCGAGGTGAAACAGCCGCTGTTCCCGGCGACCCGCTGCCATTTCGGGGTAATCAATCGGGATGCGCTCAACGATTCGAGCAGCAGCGCCAGCAGCTTGTTGTGCGTCGTCTGCAACGGTTCCGCGAGCTGGCAGGCCAGCAGTCGGGCAATCTCCGCTTCGGTCGTGTCGCGTTTGAAGATGCCGATTCGGTTGATGTGTTCGGTCAGCACTGCGATTTGCCGGTCGGACAGGCGCGGGCAGAAATCGGCGGGTGTTGG
>OGNB01001246.1_pt1 | contig 15187 bp, 15 predicted proteins | sample 1573301 | NCBI WGS metagenome assembly OGNB01 (sample SAMEA2581914, study PRJEB24529) | metagenome | biome: Human gut stool | place: China | collected 2011
CTTCCCGGTGCCGCCGATGGCAGGGTTGCAGGGCATATTGCCCACGGCGTCCAGATTCATGGTGAGGCACACCGTCTCCAGCCCCATCCGGGCCGCCGCCAGCGCCGCCTCGATGCCGGCGTGTCCGGCGCCGATGACGGCAATATCAAATTGTCCGGCAGAAAAGGTTTCCATACATTTCTATCCTTTTTTCAGGGTGATGACCGCCACCTGCGGCCGGTTGAACAGACGGAAGGCCCACTTGGGAGAGTTGCCCAACCCTCGGGATACAAACACCTCCGCCCCCTCGCAGTCCACATCGTTGCAGTGATAAAAACCGCTGGTGAAGGACGGCAGCAGGTTCAGGTTGGTATCTACCAGCCCGTCGGTGAAGGGCAGACGCCAGATGCCGCCGTGGGCATGGCCGCAGAAGGTCAGGTCCGCTCCCAGACGGCAGTACCGGCCGTTGAAAAGCGTGTTGCGGTGGGCCAGCAGCAGCCAGAAGGGGGCCTCCTGCTGGGCATACAGCTTCGCCGCCAGCTCCTCCGGAGTAGTCTGGTCTGCGTAGCCGTTGGGATCGTCGATCCCGGCGATGAAGATCGTCTGCCCGTTTCGCTCCAGAGGAACGAACTGGTTGGAGAGCACCGTAACGCCGGACTCCCGCAGGGCTGTTTTCAGTTCCTCCACGGCGGCGTTGCCGTGCGCCCATTCGTGGTTGCCGGTCACATAGTAGGTGGGGGCAATGGCGCTGAGGGCCTTCCCTACCGCCTTTGCATACGGTATCGGGGCCTCGGCGTACTCGTCCACCAGATCGCCGGTAAGGAAGATCAGGTCCGGTACTGCCTGTTTCACGGCCGCATACAGCCGCTGATTGTTCTTTCCGAATTCCCGGTTGTGCAAGTCGCTGAGCTGCACGATCCGCAGCCCGTCAAATTCCGCCGGCAGTGCAGTGGAGGTATAGGTCAGGGAATCAGTCCGCAGCGCCGTATTGTCCCAATATACAAACAGGACCAACAGGGCCAGCAGCCCCCACCGCATGACTGCGTGGAGCCGGGAACGGGGACGGCGGCGATTTGCCATGGACGGACCTCCTCAAAAATGTAAAGCATCGGAATTACGGCCATATATTATAGCACAGCCGGACACAATAAGCGAGGAAAACTTTAAAAAGCTGCCGGATTTTCAGGATTTCTCAAGGAGCACGACGGCAGAAATTGAGAAGTGTGTGCAAAATCGGAAAAAAATTACAAAAAAGCTGTGAAAAAGGGCAGTTGAAAAGGAAAAAACGTTTGCTTATAATATGCTTGACTGCATCTGCTCATAAACAGATGACACTAACGATGCCGGAGTAGAATGCGACTGCTGCCGGACACAGGAGGAAAGACATGAGAGGTGTACACAGCGCGGTAGACGATATCCGCCGCAGCGTATTCACAGAAGTGGCCCGACTGGCCTATGAGAGCGACGATTACAAGCAGGTGGACATGATCCCCTACAAGATCGTTCCCGGAGAGGTTGCCCACCATCGCCATGACGTGTTCCTGGAGCGGGCCATTGTTTCCGCCCGGCTCAAGCTGGCTCTGGGCATGGATCTGGACCCCAACGGCCCCTCTGCCCCCATCAGCGCCAATATCCAGGATGCCGCCACGGATCAGAAATATTTCAACGAGCCCCTGGTCAATATCATCCCCTATGCCTGCAACGCCTGCCCTCCCAAGCAGGTCCGCATCACCGACAGCTGCCAGGGCTGCATTTCCCACCCCTGCATGAACGTCTGCCCCAAGGACGCCATCTATCTGGATGAAAACAAGCGCTGCCACATTGATCAGAGCAAGTGTATCAAGTGCGGCAAGTGCTTTAACCAGTGCCCCTACCGGGCGATCTCCAAGGTGGAGCGCCCCTGTGCTGCCGCCTGCGGCATGGACGCCATCGAGTCCGATGAGCTGGGCCGGGCTAAGATCAATTATGATAAGTGCGTCTCCTGCGGTATGTGCCTGGTGAACTGCCCCTTCGCCGCCATCGCCGACAAGAGCCAGATCTTCCAGCTGATCCAGGCCATCAAGCGTGGTGAAGAGGTCATCGCCTGCGTGGCTCCCGCATTTGTGGGACAGTACGGCCCCGACGCTACTCCCGCCAAGCTGAAAACCGCCATGCGGACCCTGGGCTTTGCCGACGTGGTGGAAGTAGCCATCGGCGCTGACCTGTGCACCGTGGAGGAGGCCAACGACTTTTTGCGGGAGGTGCCGGAAAAGATTGACTGGATGGGCACCAGCTGCTGCCCCGCCTGGTCCATGATGGCCAAGACGCTCTTCCCCCAGTTCAAGGACAACATCTCCATGGCCCTGACCCCCATGGTTATCACAGCCCGGATGGTCAAGAAGGATCATCCCAACGCCCGTATCGTCTTTATCGGGCCCTGCGCCGCCAAGAAGCTGGAGGCCAACCGGAAGTCCGTCCGTTCCGACGTGGATTTTGTGCTGACCTTCGAGGAGCTTCTGGGTATGTTTGACGCCAAGGAGATCGACTTCAAGACCCTTGAGGCAGATCCTGCTGACGGCATGGACGAGGGCAGCGGCTTTGGCCGCGGCTTCGCCGTGGGCGGTGGCGTGGCTGCCGCTGTGGTGGAAGCCATCAAGCACATTGACCCGGATCGTGAGATCCTCATTGAGTACGGCGATGGTCTGAAGGAATGCCGCAAGATGCTGGCCATGGCTAAGGCCGGCAAGCGCAACGGCTATCTGCTGGAGGGCATGGGCTGTCCCGGCGGCTGCGTGGCCGGCGCCGGCACCCTCCGTCCCGTCAAGGAATCCACCGCCAGCGTGGAGCGCTTTAAAAATGCCGCTTCCAGCATGAGCACTACGGAAAGTCCCTATCTGGGCCGTCTGAAAGACGTAGAGGAGAAATGCTGAGTCTGATCCTGCTGCAGCAGATCGCCCAGTTGTTTATCATTATCTTTCTGGGTTGGGCCATTGTAAAGGCCGGTATCTTGAAATCAGAGGACAGTCGTGTACTGTCCATGCTGTTGCTGTATGTCATCATCCCCTGCGTGATCCTGAACGCTTTTCAGATCGAGCGCACAACGGATACCGTACGCATGATGGAGCTTTCGCTTCTATCTGCACTGATGATGAACGTGCTGAGTCTCGTGCTGGGAAGACTGTCGGCAAAGCTGTTTTGCCTAAATACAGTGGAAACAGCCTCTGTCATGTACTCGAACTGCACCAACATGGTGGTTCCGCTTGTCATCGGAATTTTTGGTGAAGATTGGGTCATGTATGTGACCTGCTACTCTATCGTGCAGACCATTCTGGTATGGACCCATGCCCGGATCCTCATCAGCGGCAAAAAAGAGATCTCCCTGCGGGATCTGGTATGCAATGTGAACATTCTGGCGATTGCCATAGGTCTGTTTCTGTTTGCATTTCAGATCCAGCTGCCCGCAGTCATTCGGTCGGCATTCGCCATGGCCGGAAATACCATGGGCCCGGTTGCCATGCTGATCATCGGTATGCTGATGGCGGATATGGATATGCAGCATCTGCGCTCCTATCGCCAGCTCTGGAAGCCTGTGCTGCTGCGACTGATCGTACTGCCGGTTATTTTGGTCTGCGTTGCCAAATACAGCGGTCTGGCCGCGCTGGCCCCTCACGGAGAAACGCTGATCATCATCAGTCTGCTCTCTGTGATCGCGCCCTCCGCCAACATTGTGACCCAGTTCAGTCAGATGTTCGGTCGGGATGCCCTCTATGCCAGTCTGATCAACACGGTGACCATGCTGCTCTGCATCATCACGATGCCGCTGATGATCACCCTGTTCCAGATGTGACCGCGCAGAAAATAGCGACTGGTTTTATTCGGCTATCCCCGTTTTTCACATAATCCCCCTATATGCACAAAAAGAGACGCCCGGTCGGGCGTCTCTTTTTTCGTGTTGAATTTTTTTCGACACACTCTGTCTTCTGTTTTCAGAGCTTCACAAAAGTCCTGAAAATGTTTGATTTCAATGGCGCGTCCCCTGGGTTTTCCGCACACATACCTTTTCTTCCCGGCAGCCAGGACTCTCTCCTCTATTAAACTATTTTCAAAAACTGCAGGCCGCTTTTCCGCCGTTCAGCGGAAAAGCGGCCTGTCCATTTCAAAACAAACGCTTTGCTTTTTGGTGCTCTTTGGTTGTCAGAAATGTCTTACTTGCAGACAGCGATGATCTCAATCTCGCACAGCAGCTTCTTGGGCAGCTCCTTCACGGCCACGCAGGAACGAGCGGGCTTGCCGGTGAAATACTTGCCGTACACGCCGTTGAAAGCAGCGAAGTCTTCCATGTTAGCCAGGAAGCAGGTGGTCTTGATGACGTCCTCGAAGCCCAGGCCGTTAGCAGCCAGAATGGCCTTGATGCTCTGGCAGGCGCGCTCAGCCTGCTCCTCGATGGTGGTGCCGACGATCTCACCGGTACCGGGCATCAGGGGGACCTGGCCGGAAGCAAACAGGAAGCCGTTGGCGGAGATAGCCTGAGAATAGGGGCCGATTGCGGCGGGGGCATCGGGAGTGTTGGTGTAATTCATAATGATGTACTTCCTTTCCAAATCGTTTCGTGCTGATTTTCCAAATCATGCCGTAGACAGAATTCCTTGAATCGTCCACGATTCAAGTATAAACACGGATCCGGCTTCTGTCAACCCTTGCCGATCCGGTCAAAAACCCCGCCGCCCCTCCTTCAAGAGGAGCGGCGGGTCAATTTTTTTGTGTAAATTACACCAAGGTGTCCAGGACAGCCTTCAGATCAGCGATGATGTCATCGGGATCTTCCAGACCGACGGAGATACGGACCAGACCCTCGGAAATGCCGGAAGCCTTCAGCTCCTCGGGAGTGTAAGTGGAGTGAGTCATGGAAGCGGCGTGCTCGACCAGCGTCTCGGCATCGCCCAGAGACACGGCGATGGTGCACAACTGCAGCTTGTTCAGAGCGTTGGCAACGGCATCGCGGTCGGCCTTCAGCTCAATGGACATCATGCCACCGTACAGCTTCATCTGCTTCTTGGCGATCTCGTGGCCCTCGAAGTCCTCCAGACCGGGATAATAGACCTTGTCGATGGCGGGATGATCGTGCAGGAACTCGGCAACCTTCATGGCGTTGGCGCTGTGGCGCTCCATACGGATGTCCAGCGTCTTGAGGCCGCGGGCGATCAGGAAGGCGTTGAACGGGCTCATAACGGCGCCGGTCATATCCTTCAGGCCGAACATACGGCACTTGCCGATGAACTCAGCGTCAGAAATCACGAAGCCCGCAATCACGTCGCCGTGGCCGTTGATGTACTTGGTAGCGCTGTGGACAACCACGTCAGCACCCAGGCTCAGGGGCTGCTGGATGTAAGGAGAGCAGAAGGTGTTATCCACGATGACGCGGATGTTCTTGTTGTACTCGTGAGCGATTTTGGCGACCTCAGCGATGTCAACCACCTTCAGAGTGGGGTTGCAGGGGGTCTCCAGATAGACAACCTTGGTCTTCTCGGTCAGAGCGGCTTTCACGGCAGCGAGATCGGCGAAGTCAACGAACTTCACGCCCACGCCGAACTTGCTCATGCCGTGGTTCAGCAGAGCGAAGGTGCAGCCGTACAGGGTATCGCTGGCAACGATCTCGTCACCGGCCTCAACAGAACTCCACAGAGCGGAGGAGATAGCGCCCATGCCGGAAGCGGTAGCCAGAGCAGCCTCGCCGCCTTCCAGAGCAGCCAGCTTCTCCTCGACCTGAGTCAGAGAGGGGTTGCCCAGACGGGAGTAGATGTAGCCCTCTTCCTGACCAGCGAAGCGGGCGCCGCCCTGCTGCACGGTATCAAACTCGAAGGTAGAGGTCTGATAAATCGGGGTGCACAGTGCGCCGACACCGTTGTCATGCTTACCAGCGTGAATCTGACGAGTAGCGAAGCCCATGTTCTTGCAATCCATAATAAATGCCTTCCTTTCCTTGTTCCGGGGCCGGTGAGACCGGCAAATTTTGTTGTTATCGTTTTTCAGTTATCTGTAAGAACTTTCCACGTTTCTGGCAAAAGGAGAGAGCGAGTCGAGTAGAGAGGTGTTTACACGCAAAATTTATGTAAACATTTGCCGTAAACCGGAAAGTCTCATCGGATACTTTTATTGGATTTCACCTATTATACTATCACGTTCCGCGAAAAGGTGTTAGTATCTCTTTTTCGCAATTCATTCACAGTTATTTTAATAATGGATTGACTTTTCGTGATAGGCTCCGTATAATGTGGTTCAACAAATGATGCGTAACTATATCCATGGGAGCCCGGCGGACGGACTTGTGTTCCCCTGCGGCATCCTGTGAAAAATTTTATGAATTTTGTAAAAAGGAGACGATCCAATGACCTTTCAGCAGCTGACGTATGTGGTAGAAATCTCCAAATGCGGTTCCATCAACAAGGCCGCCCACAAGCTGTTCCTGTCCCAATCCGGTATTTCCACCGCCGTGCGGGAACTGGAGGAGGAATTGGGTATCAAATTCTTCGTCCGCAGCAACCGGGGCGTGGAGTTCACGCCGGAGGGCAAGGAGTTTCTGGGCTATGCAGTCTCGCTGCTGGAGCAGAAGCAGCGGATCGAGAGCCTGTACGGCGAATCCCGCAGCACCATCGCGCCGGTGCATTTCAGCGTTTCCACCCAGCGGTATCCCTTTACTGAGGACGCTTTCCTGGAAATGCTCCAGCAAAATCAGGAAAACCGCTATCAATATACATTGAAAGAGACCAGCATGGACGGCGTGATCGACGATGTGTATGACCACCGGGCGGACATCGGCGTCATCTTCCTGACCAAATTAACGGAAAAGATCGTCTGCCGCCTGCTGGACGGCCGGGAACTGACCTTCCACGAGCTGGCGGCGGTGCCCCCCTGTGTATACGTCCGGAAAGGACATCCCCTCACCCAACTGGAACACGTGTCGGAGGCAGATCTGGAGGGCTATCCTTACAGTTCCTTTGAACAGGCTCAGGGCGTAGCCGTGGACTTTTCTGAAGAGCTTCCCATGGTATCCATGCGTAAGCCCTCCAAGGCCATCATTGTCAACAACCGCTCCACCGCCATGAATGTTCTGGCCAATACGGACGCTTACAGCACCGGCAGCGGCCTCCTTGCAGAGCATCTCTCCCCCGCCAATGTGGTCACCATCCCTCTGGCAGACAAGGATCCGGTACGACTGGGCTGGATCTATCCGCAGAACGCCAAGCTCTCCTCTCACGCCGAGGGATTTGTCCGCCTTCTGGAACAGTCTATTCAGCGTTCCATTGCATATACCTCTTCCCTGCATCGTCAGATCGTCGGCAAATAAGCACATATAAATAAATGAACCGGACGATTTCGTCCGGTTTATTTTTTGCGCAGGTTCTTTTCGCCTGAAACACAGAACCTTGCAGGCAACAGGAAAACGCCGGCCAATGGCCGGCGTTTTCCGTTAGGAGAGTGCGAGAGTAGGAGAGATCCAATGTTTGATTACTGCTGTGCCTCAGCGGCTTCCTTCTCCAACAGGGCCTTCTTAGCGGCCACGTTGGACTCAGCGCAGTCATACTCCCAGTTCCAGGGATCCTTGCGGCAGACACCATCGGCGAAGGGGATGAAGATGGACAGGATGCCGAAAGCAGCCAGGAACCAGCAATACCACAGAGAGCCAAGGATGTTGGCGGCGCTGATGGTGGTGCCGTTGGTAACGGTAGCGTTGCACAGGGAGGAAGCTACCAGGAGCTGCGCGCCGTAGGGGATGATGCCCTGGAACACGCAGGAGAACATATCCAGCAGAGAAGCGGTGCGGCGGGGGTCAACCTTGTACTCGTGAGAGACCTCACGGGCCATGTCGCCAGCCACGATGATAGCCACGGTGTTGTTAGCGGTAGCGCAGTCGCAGAGAGAGACCATAGCGGCAATGCCCACCTGAGCGGACTTGTTGCCCTTCATGACCTTGCCCAACTTCTGGATGATCCACTCGATACCGCCGTTCTTGGCGATCAGCTCAGACATACCGCCGCACAGCAGGGTCAGGAAGAAGACCTCGTTCATGCCGCAGAAGCCGTTGTAAACAGCCTGAGCGAAACCGGCCAGATCGATAGCGCCGGTGGCGATGCCCACGATACCGGCAGCGAAGATGCCGATGGTCAGCACCAGGAACACGTTCATGCCGACCAGAGCCAGGATCAGAACCAGCAGATAGGGAATAACCTTGATGAAGCTGTAGGACAGGTCGCCGATCTCGGTAACGGTCTCGGGACGGCCCACGATCAGCAGCACCACGATGGTGACCAGAGCGGCAGGCAGAGCGGTGAGGAAGTTCACGCGGAACTTATCACGCATCTCGCAGTGCTGGCTGCGGGTAGCGGCGATGGTGGTATCGGAGATCATGGACAGGTTATCGCCGAACATAGCGCCGCCGATAACTGCGCCCAGAACGACCATCATGTTCAGGCCACCCTTTTCCGCAACGCCGACAGCGATGGGAGTGATGGCGGAGATGGTGCCCATGGAAGTACCGGTAGCGGTGCCCATGAAAGCAGCGATGACGAACAGGCCAGCGGCCAGGAACTGGACGGGAACCAGGCTCAGGCCCAGGTTGACGGTAGCGTCGCGGCCGCCCATCTCAGCGGCCACGGTGGCGAACGCGCCGGCCAGGATGTAGATGATCAGCATGGTCAGAACGTCCACGTTGGCAGCGCCCTTGGCGAAGGTATCAAACTTTTCGTTGATGCTGCCCTTGAACATAATGAAGGCCACCAGAACGGCCAGGAACATCGCGGTAACAGAGGGGAACTGATAGAATGCCATGTCGACGCCCTTGGACTGGTAAACCAGACCGGCGCCCATGTAGACAACGATGAATACCAGGAACGGGAGCAGCGCGAAACCATTCGCTTTCTTGTTGTTCAGGGTATTGCCCATATAGGGTTCCTCCTTTTTTCTTCCAAAGCTTGTTGATAGGTTCTTGGGACTGCTTATTGTGTTTTTACACAATTAAAGTGGGGTTGCCTCTCTCCTCTATCGTCAAGTATACCATAATTGTGAACGGATTGTTAATGCTTTTTTTCTATAATTGGTTATCGCTTTCCTGATAGCAATTAAAACTTTTTCCGTTAACCGTTTTTCTATCGTTCCGCTGCTTCATTTTATGCACTTTTGAGTGCATTCAGCCCTCCCCTGGCAACTTTTTCAGACAGCAAAAAATTGAGGCGGCCCCTTGCGGGACCACCTCGATTTTCAGTTCATCAGGAGTTTTTCTAGTTCCGCCGGGGTATCTGCCAGAAAATCCGCTCCCGCGTTTACCAGATTTTCCCGGCTGCGGAAACCCCACGTCACGCCGCAGGCCTTCAAGCCCGCGTTGTGTCCGGTGCGGATGTCCACATCGCTGTCTCCCACCATCAGCGTCTCCTCCGGTCGGGCGTTCAGCTTTTCCAGAATCCCGCGGGCCACGCCGGGGTCCGGCTTCACCGGTGTGCCGGGGAGATTCCCCCGGATCACCTCAAAAATACCGGGGAAGTAGTGAGCTACGATCACCTGACTGAATTCGTCCGCCTTGTTGGAGCAGACCGCCAGCTGCACTCCGGCGGCTTTCAGCTTTTTCAGCAGCTCCGGCATCCCGGCATAGGGCGCGGTCAGCTCCATATTGTGAGCACCGTAAACCCGGTTGAACTGCGCAAGGGTCCGTTCCAGCGTCTGCGGCTCCTGCGCCTCCGCCGGGGAGAACCGGCTCACCAGATTGGGGATGCCGTGACCCACCATGCCCTCGACGGCCTGTACGGTGTACTCCGGCCAGCCGTTTTCCCGGCAGACTGCGTTGGCGGCGGCCGCCAGATCCCCGATGGTATCCAGCAGCGTGCCGTCCAGATCAAAAATCACTGTGCGATACATGTATGATGCCTTTCTCTCTTATTCCGCCGCGTTCCACGCGGTCTCCAGGGCGATCTCCATCATCTCATGGAAGGAGTCCTGCCGCTCCTGAGCGCTCAGGGCTTCGCCGGTAAAAATATGGTCAGAAATGGTAAGGATAGACAGCGCCCGCTTGCCGAAGCGCTGAGCCGTCCAGTAAATACCGGCGGTCTCCATCTCCACCGCCAGAATACCGAACTTCCGGTAGGTGGCGTTGGCCTCCGGATTGTCATTATAGAACTGGTCGGAGGTGAACACCTGTCCCACGTCCGCCCGGATGCCCAGCCGTTCCGCTGCTGCGGCAGCGTCCTTCAAAAGGCCGTAGTCCGCCGTGGCGCAAAGCTGGCCGGGGAACCGGTACTGGTCGGCAAAGTGGGAATTGGTGGAGGCGCCCATAGCCAGCACCACGTCCCGCACCTTCACATCCTCTCCGATGCCTCCGGCGGAGCCGATGCGGATGATGGTGTCCACGCCGTAGAAGTTATACAGCTCGTGGGCGTACAGTCCCGCAGAGGGAACGCCCATGCCGTGACCCATGACGGACAGCTTCCGACCCTTATAGATGCCGGTATAGCCCAGCATATTCCGCACGGTATTGAAGCACACCGGGTTTTCCAGATAGTGCTCCGCTACGAATTTCGCCCGCAGAGGGTCGCCGGGCATCAGTATCGCCTTGGCGATGACGCCCTCCTCCGCTGCGATGCAGGCAGAGGGAGATTCTAAAATAGCCATATCAGATCCTCCTTATTTTTTGTCCTTGAACAGCGCCGCAAGGCTCTCGGTAAAGGGCGGGTAGCAGATGCCCTTCTCCGTCACGATGCCGGTGAGCAGCTCATGGTCCGTCACATCGAAGGACGGGTTGAAGCACTTCACCTCCGGCAGGGCCATGGGCTTTTCGTACCAGAGATTCTTGATCTCGTCGCCGTCCCGCAGCTCGATGGGGATGTGCGCCCCGTCGGGACAGTTCATGTCGATGGTAGAGGTGGGCCCCAGCGTATACACCGGGATACCGTAGTGCTTGGCTAGGATGGCCACGCCGCTGGTGCCGATCTTGTTGGCGAAGTCGCCGTTGGCGGCGATGCGGTCACAGCCCACGAAGCAGGCCTGCACCCAGCCGTTTTTCATCACCATGGACGCCATGTTGTCGCAGATGAGGGTCACGTCTACCCCCGCCCGCTGCAGCTCATAGCTGGTAAGCCGCGCCCCTTGCAGAAGGGGGCGGGTCTCGTCGGCAAACACGCGGATGTGGATGCCCCGCTCCGCCGCCAGCAGGAAGGGGCCCTGTCCGGTGCCGTACCGGGAGGTGGCCAGCGGACCGGCATTGCAGTGGGTCAGAACGCCGTCGCCGTCCTTCAGCAGGCTCAGACCGTATTCGGAGATGGCGGTGCATTTGGCGATGTCGTCCTCGTGGATGTCCACCGCCTTGCGGTACAGGGCCTCCAGCAATTCCGCCCGGTCATCCTTCAAGTGGGCCTTGGCGGCATCCAGCATCTCCCCCACCGCCCAGCGGAGGTTCACCGCCGTGGGCCGGGCCGCCCCCAGCAGTTCGCCGTCGATCTGCAATTTCCGGTAAAAGGCCTCGTTGTCCTTGGCGTCAATGTCCCGGGCCAGCGCGTACATGCAGTAGCCCGCGCAGATGCCGATGGCCGGCGCGCCCCGGATGCGGAGCATTTTGATGGCCTCGATCATCTCCTCCACGGTGCGCAGCTCGATCTCTTTTTCCTCGTTGGGCAGCAGCGTCTGGTCGATGATGTACAGCCGCTCCGTGGCCTTGTCATAGCGGATGTTCTGAACGTGGGTCACCTGCCGGATCGCTTCATTCATAGTCTGCCCTCCTCACACATACAGAACGCGGTCCTCTTTCCGGGCCTTGTCCCCCAGGACAGCCTGATCCGTATAGCCTAAAATGCAGTTGCCGACGCCCTTCCAGTTTTCGCCCAGACCCCACTCCGCCAGCAAAGCCTTGCCCTCCGGCAGCTCAAAGGGCTCCATGGCCCGGTTAATCCAGCAGGAGCCGACGCCCAATGCGGCAGCAGCGGTCATCAGGTTGCCCATTACCAGAGAGCCGTCCTGAAGCCAGTTGGGATACTCGCTGTCGGACAGCACCACAATGGCCTCCGGCGCACCATAAAAGGGTGTCCCCTCCGGTGTGCCTAAAATCCGGCTGTTCAGCCGTTCCAGTCTGGCAAGCACGGCGGCGTCCCGTACCACCACCAGCTTGGTGCTCTGGAGATTCTTGGCAGAGGGCGCGTAAAGGCCAGCCTCCACAATGGCGTCCAGATCCTCCTTTTTCAGCGGCTCCGGGCGGAATGCACGGATGCTGCGGCGCTCTTTCAGAATCTTTAATGCTTCATTCATGGCCAACACTCCTTTTGCAATAAGATCGTTATGGTTATTCTATCACGGTTTTTTTGATTCTCCAATATTTTTTCATGGGGAGCGGCCATATTTCCCCTTGCATAAGCCTGTTTTGGACCGCATAGGATAAAGCAACAAAAGGCGGGGAGTGTTGTGCTTTGAAGGGAAATATGGAGGAGCGGGCGGAGCGCCTTGCTCTTTACATCATAGAGAACCGGACCACGGTCCGCGCCGCCGCACAGAAATTCGGCATCAGCAAATCCACGGTCCATACCGTAGATACTTTAAGTGTCGGTTCAATATGGTGTTCGATTTCTCGGCGTGATAGGACAAAAGGCGGTATGCTTTCAATGAGCGTACCGCCTTTTTACAAGGGGAAAAAAGAACGAAAGTGAAAATAGCACCGTCCCTCCCGCCGCAAGTCCCGCTATTTTGCCGCTATCACAAAATAGCAGGACACCGCCGAAAAAATCTGCCGACGCTTGTGGAGCGTGGCAGACCACAATGCCGCCCACACTCTTGCGGAGTATGGGCGGACATTGTTTTTTTGCGGCTTTGCTCTGGTCGGGCGGTGGGACGAGGGGACGAAAGACGGGGGACGAGGGACGGGAGCAGGCTTCACAGCCCTGCGGGGCTGTGTCAAACCTCTTTTTCGCATACTACGGCGTTCAATCGCCGTAGTATGTCAAAAAAGGAGGTTTCTGCTTATGCGTAATATCAACCGTTTGAACTTCCGAGACATTCAAGCATTAAACGGACTGCGGGTCTGCGGCTATGCCATGCGGGCAGATATGGAGAAAATCATCAGCTGCAACCGTGTTGAAACATTTTTGAAGCGGGGCTATCTGGAACAGCGTGTAGATTGCCGTGGGCAGTCTGTGCTGACCTACACGGGTAAAGGGAAAAACCTTATTCGGAAGATAGACACACTACAGGGGCGGACATTCTACCCGAAGCAGCCCAACGCCGTGAAGCATGACACCACGCTTTTCCGCCAGTACGTCGGCCTGTCGCCCACTGAACGCATGACCGCCAACTCGGAGACAGAGACACGGGACATATACCGCGAGTCGCTACACGGGAGCGGCCACGGAGACGGTCAGCGGCACTCCGTGCCTGATATGGTCTATACCAGCACATCAGGCGAACTGGTAGCTGTCGAAATCACGACCAGCAACTACACGCAGGAAAAACTGGAACTGAAAGAAGCCACCGCCCAAGCCATAGGGGCGAGTATTCATTTTGTGAGAGCATGAGGGGGAGCGTATGAATGAACTGACACCCAAAGAGGTACAAATCTTAGAAGTTGTCTATGACGCTTTCGGCGGGGCTTGCTTGGAGCGGCAGCTCCTTGCCTTCAGTGATGTTTCCCATGACGATATAGACGAACTTGCCAAAAAGAATTTCCTGAAACGGTACGAGGTGGAGGGCTTGCGTTTTCTCATTGTCCGTCATGCCTTTTACAAATGGATAGGCAACCCCAATAGGAGCTTCACCTTGACGGGCTACAACCTCAAGAAGTCCGCTCTGCTGACGGAATATTGGCTGGCGAAGTTCCCGACCGTCCCCCTACACTGTGGTCTTGTGCTGGACGGGCTGAAAGCGGGGACAATGAGCCAGCACCGAAAAGCCGACTGGAGCGGCTACCTCACCCTCCTACACGCACAGGGCTTTTATTCAGAGGGTATCGTCCCCAAGGACGACGGCAAGCACGGCGTTCGGCTCATGGCCTATTTTCCGCAGTCCACAAACCCCGCAACCATAGCCAAACGCATAAAGGGCTTCTTTGACAGCGAAAGCGAGTTCGAGGACATCGACGAGATAGAACCACGCTTGACGGTGTGTGTCGCCAGCGAGAGAGCGAAGGCCGCTATTCTCCGCCGCATAGACGGGCGGTATTGGTGGATAATGGAGCGGCTGGACTTTATCACGCTGACCTGTCCAGAGGTGGCGGGGCTTATCGTGTAAAGGAGAGCCGAGCGGCTGACCGCTCGGCTCTCCTTTGCTTACCGTACAAACCAGAACCCGTCTTATCAATCATCCCACTCAAAATTGGTATACCCACAATGCGGGCATATAACATACCCTTCAGAGTTATTTCCGTTTTCCCACGGAGCGGTATATTCTCCTCCACTTAAAGATTGTCCACAATTTGAGCATATACGACTGCTATTCTGTCTGCTGCTATCAAATGGACTAATCAATTCACCATCTTCAAGGTAAAAGCGTTCGCCGCACGATTTGCAGTTAAACCAATAAGTTGCATCTGGTGCATCACCCTGCACCATACCTCCACAATTTGGACATCTCGGAATCCCCATAGACTCCTGATAATCTTCTTCACTTTCATAAATATTATCCGGGGTTACATCATTTACAAAACCACATTCTGCACATATCCAAGTCCCACTATCTGTGTTAAATCCATCTTGTTCATTTAAAATAGCATTACAACCATCACAATGCCAAATGGTATCGTTGTCGCCTGAAGAAAACAAGCCTTTTAAAATACTTCCAAATAGACCCATATTATTTCCTCCATAAATCCTGATTTGTTAGCCCAATGATATTATTATTTTAATGGAAAGTCAGCACAATAGCAAGATATTTTCATTGTCAAACACTAAAACGGAATATTTCGGGCAACCCTGCTTATTGTATAAGGAAAGCAAAATTGAAAACAGGGCTGGCTACGCCCGCACGAAAGAATGGAAGCGTCGCCCGTGTTGAAAGTCTCACGCAAAAATAACTGGAGGGCTAACCACCCTTTACGCGGCCGTGAAAGGGTGGCGTCCTTTTCTTGCTCAAAATCTGAGTACCGCCCCTTGCTTTCGGGGCGTGAAAGGTGCGAGCCGTGAATCCCACGAGAGAGGCTGCCGCAGTCATCGAGCGGCGAGCGAGACCGTCCTGTTTGTGGGGGGCGAGTGAGTAGGCGTGGTAGCCTTAC
>OGNB01001248.1_pt1 | contig 15182 bp, 8 predicted proteins | sample 1573301 | NCBI WGS metagenome assembly OGNB01 (sample SAMEA2581914, study PRJEB24529) | metagenome | biome: Human gut stool | place: China | collected 2011
GCTTTCTCTGGTCATTATGGCAGTTATGCCTCAGAGTTTCCTTCCGGGAATACCAAATCGGCACGGAAATAAGGTTTATTCATCTTCGGAAAGAAACTCTGAGGCATAACTGCCATAATGACCAGAGAAAGCACCAAAGTAACAACAACAGTAGTCAGTGTTATAAAACGGCGCTTAATCAATAAAGTCAAGAGCTTCTCAAACTTATGATAAATTTTGGTATCGTATGGATCCTTACCTTCACTACCGGGAGTAGCCTCTTGCAAAATAAAGTTACCGAAAGTTGTAGTCTGGCATAAAGCCAAGATCCAACTTAATCCCAATGACACAGCCAACACGATAAACAACGGTTTTACAATTTCAGCAACCGATGCAGGAGCCAAATACAACGGCAAGAATGAACAAATAGCAATAAAGGTCGCTCCCAGCAATGCCCATTGAGGCTTGATAGCACCTTCTATCAAAGAAAGATAACGGGATTTTCCGCGCTTGATTCCGATTTGGGCATTGTCTGTCACCACAATGGCATTATCCACCAACATACCCATGGCAATGATAAATGCAGCCAAAGAAGTACGGTTCAAACCCACTCCCCACATTAACATGATAAGCAAGGTACCTCCTACAGAAAACAATAGCGAACTACCAATCAACATACCGGCACGCGATCCCATCACTACAAAGATAATCAAAATCACGATGACCAATGACTCTATCAGATTGAGAATAAATCCATTATTAGCTTCATCCGCAATCTTGTCTTCGGGATAGAGAGAAGACAATTCTATACCGATAGGCAACAATTGTTCTATCTCTGCCAAGCTCTTATCCACGGCTTCACCAACAGCAACCACATTATCCTTTGCACCACTGGCTACACCAATGCCGATAGCACGTTTGCCATTGACACGCATCAATGTTGAAGGTGGATCATAATAACCGCGTTCCACTGTTGCAATATCCCCTAAACGTACTTCACGTCCATCTTTGCTAACAATCAGCTGGTTCTCGATATCTTCAAGACTAGTATAAGTACCTTCTGTGCGCAAGCGTAACTGATAAATATCGGTAGCGATATCTCCCGTATTGACTTGTACATTCTGTTTTTGCAAAATCCCCATGATAGAAGTCGGGTCAATACCCAAAGATGATAGTTTGGAAGTAGATATCTTCACATTGATTACTTCTGTCTGCTCACCATAAAGCATCACTTTCTGCACACCCTCAATCGGAGTAAGCTGCGTACGTATATGCTGTGCCCAGTCACGCAAGTCTTTGTATGAAAAACCTTCATCGGCTGTCAATGCATAATAAATACCATATACATCACCAAAATCATCGTTCACCGTGATAGTAGATGCACCGCTAGGCAGCTTCGGCTGGATATTTGCCACCTTACGACGCAGTTCATCCCATTTCTGCGGGATAGATGCTGCGGAGAGCGAAGGCTGCAACTCGAACGTAATCTTGGAAAGTCCGTACATGGATTCCGACTTTATCTTGTACACTCCGCTCATACTCTGTATTTCGCGGGAGATAGGTTCGGTAATGAGCCGTTCCACTTCAGCGGGTTCGGCTCCGGGATAGCGTGTCATAATGACCGCCGTCTTGATGACAAAGGGGGCGTCTTCTTTCTTTCCCAAACGGCCGAATGAGAATATGCCGCCGATGAGCAATACGGCAAGGAAGAAATAGACAATCTTTGTATTGTCTAATGAATATTTGGCTAAGTTCATATGTATAAAGTGATAGGGGAAAGGCTGTTACTCTACCTCTTTTACTCTCTGCCCCTCTACGAGTTGGTATACTCCGGCGATAACAACGGTTTCATCCGGTTTCAGCCCTTTGGAGATGAGAATATTGGCTTCACCGGTCGGTGAATATACGGTTACTTCGCGACGGCTTACCCTGTTGTCTGTCACGATCCACACATAGGTGTTCTTGTTCTCGCTGTCGCCGAATACGGCGCTTAACGGTACATTCATCAGCTTTTCCTCTATGAAAGGGGCGATGTCCGAGGCGAGACGGATGTTACAGGTAAATCCGGGCTTCACATCATATACGGCACGGTCAAAAGTTGGGTCGTCGATGATGATGGTAACCGGGATGCCCGTACCGTCTGTTGAAATATCGAGATATTCTTCCAGTTTGGCGTTGAATATCGTACCCTTATAAGTATCGAACTCCACTTTGAACGTGGCGTCTTTGGCACGAAGCAGATACAGGTAATCATCGGGTACGGTGAATTTTATGCGCAGTTTCTGCGTATTTACCAGCCGTACGATCCCCTCTCCCGAATTGACACGCTGATAGTTCTCTACCAGACGCTTTTCGATGGAACCGTCGAAAGGGGCGAGCAGTTTCGTATCCCGCATATTGTTGGTGGATAACTCGTAGGCAGATTTGGCCTTTTGATAATTGGCTGCGCTGATTTCATACTCCTGCAAGGAAATGGCCTGGCGGCTCAGCAGACGCTCGTTGCGCTCGACCTGTGCGGCAGCGGTTTCATAGGCAGCCTTGTCGGCGGCATATTGCAGGGAGATATCCCGGGGGTCGATGGCGGCGATCAGTTGTCCTTTCCTTACCCTTTGTCCTTCCACTACCGGAAGGTTGATGATTTGTCCGCTGACACGGAATGCCAGTTTCACATATTCCACCGCTTCTACCATGCCGGAGAAATCCTTGAGAATTACCGACTGTGAACGTACGGTAGCGGTTTTCACAGATCGAACGAGGGTGGTTTCTTCCCTCTTTTTTTGCCCGCAGGACGTAATGATGAACGTCACCGCCAAGGCGAACAGATACATTTTCTTCATTTATTCCGATTAAGACAAGTCTTTGAGGTTGACGGTCAAAGCCAACCCTTGTCTTAATTCATAAACGTTTTGATATACCTGTATGTTCAGTTGGCTTCCGGCGGTCAGGCTGATTTTTATCTCTTTGCTTACCTGTATATGCAGCGTATTGCCTAAGTAGTTCACTTTGAACGAGTAACTGCTCCATTTCTCCGGTATGACGGGTTCTATCTTGAGTGTGTCGTTCAGTATTTGCAATCCCGCAAACCCGCGTACGATAGCCAGCCAACTGCCCGGCATACTGGTGATATGCAGTCCCTGGTCTCCTTCGTTGTTGTAGTCGTCCAGGTCGAGGCGGGTGGCGTGTAAGAATAATTGATACGCTTTCTCCACCTTTCCGATGCGTGCGGCAAGAATGGAATGGATATGCGGGGAAAGGGACGATTCGTGCACGGTCATCGGTTCGTAGAACTCAAAGTTGCGGCGGATGGTTTCCCGGTCGAAGTTGAAATAATAGAGGTATAGCCCGAGCAGAACGTCACCCTGCTTGATGTAACAGGAACGCAGGATACGATCCCACGACCAGTACTGGTTGATGGGGCGCTCGCCATCGGGAATGGCATCGGCGCTTTGCAGAACTTTGTCCATATAACCGTCGTTTTGCACGAAGATACCGCGTTCCGGGTCTTCCGGCAGATATATCCGTTCGATAATATCCCGCCAGCGTTCGCTCTCTTCCGTATAGTTCAGACGGGTGATACGGCGTATGCGGGCGTATTCGTCGGGGTATTGCCGTGCGATGATTTCAAGGAAACTGAGGGTGGTTCTGAGACAGCGCATGCAGGAGTAGTTGGTGTACCAGTTATTGTCTACGTTATTCTCGTATTCGTTGGGTCCGGTAACTCCCAAAATGACGTATTGCTGTTTGGGTTGTGAGAAAGACACCCGTTGGCTCCAGAAGCGGCTGATGGCTATCATTACTTCCAGTCCGTAGCGGGCGATGTAATCCAGTGTGCCTGTGAGGGTGGAGTGTTGCAGAATGGCATAGACAATCATGTTGTTCCGGTGAATCTCTTCAAAGGTAATCTCCCATTCGCTGTGACACTCCTCTCCATTGCTGGTGACTTGCGGAAAGAGGGCGGCTCCATTGTCGAATCCTAACTTGCGGGCATTCTCAATGGCTTTAGGCAGTTGTTTATAGCGGTACATCAGCAGGTTCTCGGCAATCTTCTTCGGGGTGGAAAGCAGGAAGAAGGGCACGCAACACAATTCGGTATTCCAGTAAGTGTTTCCGCCGTACTTTTCTCCGGTGAAACCTTTGGGGCCGATATTCAGCCGAGGGTCGTCTCCCCGGTATGTCTGATAGAGTTGGAAGATATTATAGCGTATGCCTTGCTGGGCTTCCGGGTCTCCTTCGATGATAACGTCGGTTTCGTCCCATATCTCCTGCCAGGCTTGCCGGTGCTCCTGCACCAGAACATCCCAACCCGTACTCCGGGCTTTCCGGGCTTCCGAGACGGACGCTTCTATCAAGTCCTGCCGCTCATAATAGAGGGACGATGCGATGGCAATGTATTTAATGAGCGTTACGGTGTCATCCGGTTTCACTTCTACACCTACGCTGAAGCCGGTTTGCTTTTCTTTTTCGATACGTATCGGGTTGGCGAATGTCTCTTTATTGTTCTTGAAAAACCGATAGGTCATGGCATAGCATATTTGCGCGTCTTCCCGTCTGGTCTGCGTCCACAGATAGGCGCAATCGCTGGTGGTGCCGGAGCGCAGGATATTCCAAATCTTTTCGTCTGGATGCTCGGCCCGGTTCACGATGTCGCCGTCGAAAGTAGGCACGAGGGAAATTTTGCCTGTGTAGTTGACGGACGTAACGCTATATTTTATAAGGCAGAGGTTGGGATGAGCCATGTCGGTGATATGTTCCACGTGCAGACGGAGCTTGTTTCCTCGCGGAGAGGTGACTTCCGCATCCCGATAGGAGATACCCGCTTTCATGTCGAGACGTCTGTTGAAACTGTCTACATCCCATTGAGCCAAATCCAGCTCCTCATCGATAAGGCGCAGGCTGATACGGCTCCAGTCCGGAGCATTGGGAATGCGTGTGTAGAACCGTGGAAAACCGTTCTTCCACCAGCCTACACGGGTTTTGTCCAGAAATGTGATGCCTGCCACGAATGCGCCGCGATAGCTGTCGCTACTGTATGGCTCTTCAAAATATCCCCGTTGTCCGAAACGGCCGTTCCCAAGACTGAATATGCTTTCCGACCATCGCATGCGGTCGGCTTGAAAACTATCTTCTATAATATTCCATTCGTCAGTTTTAAGGTATTTCTTCATGGCAGTCTTTTTCTGTGTTATCGGTGTAAAGATAAACAAATAAAAGGATAAACAAATAAGATGCGGGAAAAAGAAACGCCCCGTTCATCGGTGAGGAACGGGGCGTCGGTCGGTGAGGAAGGATATGTTCATCGGTGAGTGACCGATATCCTTTCCACGGTATGTTCGGAGAAGGGTCGGTTTACGACCTTTCTCCTTTGGTCTCTTTTATCAAATATACGCAGACGGCTCCGATAATGAGCATCACACCCGCCATTACCAGCATGTTTATTTCCGGGGGAAGCATTCCTTTCGGCGTAAACAGGGCCAGAATACTTCCGCCTAATGCCGCTGCCACGATTTGCGGGATGCAGATGGTTCCGTTGAACAGTCCGAGGTATGTGCCCATGTGTCCGCCGGACAGGGCGTTGGTCAGGATGGTGAAAGGCAGCGCCAGCATGGCGGCCCATGCGCAACCTATCAGCAGGAAAGAGATGAACAGCACATACTGGCTGTGTACAAAATAAGTGGATATGAAGCCGACGCCGCCCAACACGAGGCTCAGCGCGTAAATGAAACGGCGGTCTTTGAACATAGGGATGCAGACCGCCCAAAGTACAGAGCCGATGGCTTGTACGGCAAACAGTACGCCTACCCAGTTGGCGGCTTCCTGATATTGCAGGCTCTTGGTGTCAAGAACTATTTTAGTGATTCCGTTTACAGTGTGTTCAACGGTCGGTGCGTCAAAAACATTTGCGGCTATGCTGCCGTTGGTGTATGTCCACATAAACATAAAAGCGAACCAGCAGAAGAACTGCACCAGTCCTACCGTCCAAAAGGCTTTCGGCGCTTTAACCAGCAGCTTCAGCATATTGACTTTCTCATGTTCCTGTTCTTCTGTGATGCCATGATATTCGGCATATTCCGCAGGCGGCATTTCCTTGACTTTGACCGTTGTATAAATAACGCAGAATATCAGGATAGCGGCTCCGATGTAGAACGAATAGATTACAGAATCGGGAATTACCCCCTGCGGCGCCGTATTGCTGATGCCCACCCACGCAAATATAAACGGGAACAGATACCCAACCAGACTGCCGGCATTGCATAGGAAACTCTGAATGGAATAGGCGAGTCCTTTCTGTTTCTCATTCACCATATCGCCTACCATCATCTTGAACGGTTGCATCGCCATATTGATAGAGGTGTCCAGAAACATCAGCGATACCAGACCGAAAATCATGGCCGTACTTACCGCCATGCCGAAGCTGCCCGCATTGGGCAGCAGGCACATGACGAGCACCGCAACCAGCGAACCGATGAATAAATAAGGAATGCGACGTCCGAATCTCGTCCAGGTCTTGTCGCTGGCGGCTCCGACAATGGGCTGCACTATGATACCTGCCAACGGCGGTAATATCCAGAAATAACTCAAACTGTGCGGGTCAGCTCCCAAAGTGGAGAATATACGGCTGATATTCGCGCTTTGCAGGGCATACGCGATCTGTACGCCAAAAAAACCGAAGCTGATGTTCCACAGTTTCCAAAAACTTAAATCGGGTTTTACTTTCATTGTTCTTTTGTTTTTTATGATATTAGTTATAATTCATTATTTCGTCGTTCCCCTCACCACCAGATTCGTCCGTACAATCTTATTGGTGCTTTTCTCCTCACTCCCTTCCAGCTTGTCGGTAAGGATGCCGAATGCGCTCTTGCCGACTTCCTCTCCATGCTGTTCCACCGTTGTCAGTTTCGGGTCGGTACTTTGGGCGATGGCTCCGTCGGTGAACCCGCAGATAGAAACCTCGTCCGGTACTTTTAGTCCCACCAGCTTGCAGGCATACAATATGCCTGCCGCCGTTTCGTCGTTAATCGCAAAGAATCCGTCGGGGCGGTTGTCGCTTTCCAGCAAATCGGGTGTTATGGCAATGGCGCGTTCGCGATTGTCGCATAGCTTAATCATGCTGTCGTCTACGGGAACCTTGTATTTCTTCATGGCATCCAGATAACCGTTACGCCGGTTCTTGGTAATTTCAAGATGCGGATCGGCTCCGTAAAAGAAGATGCGTTTACATCCTGTCTGAATCATGTACTCCACAGCGGCAAACGAACCGGCATAGTCGTCGACCACTACTCGCTCCGTCTTCAGTCCGGTACAGATGCGGTCGTAGAAAACAATCGGAATATTATTATTTAAGAGTTCCTGATAATGATCGTATTGTTCCGTATTCTTGGCAAGAGATGCAATGACGCCACAGACACGGGCGGCGAGAAAAGAATGAACTATTTTTACTTCCTGCCCGTACGATTCGTTGCTTTGCGCCACGATTATATTGTAACCGGCTTCGGCCGCCGCCGTTTCGATACCGCTCAATACGCACGAAAAGAAGTGATGCACCAGTTGGGGCACAATCACGCCAATCGTGTTGCTGCGGCTTGAACGAAGGTTGACGGCAAGTACATTGGGCTTATAATTATGTTCGCGCGCGTAGGCATGGATGAGGTCACGGGTTTCCCGGCTGATGTCCGGATTATCCTTGAGCGCTCTCGATACGGTGGAAGGAGATACATTCAACGCCCGGGCAATATCCTTGATAGTTATCTGCGATTTGTTCATGAGTATTATTTCTTTTTCAGCCAAAGGTAATGCAAACCGAAGGCAGTACAAAATATGCTTGCTTATTTTTAATGCTGAGTGCGGCTTATCTTATTTTAAAGATAATGCAAGCCGAAAGCGGTACAAAATGAACTTGCTTATTTTAGCTTCTCCGATGCGATTGCAAAAATAGGGGAATCTCGGAATAAATGCTTTATTGTTGACAGCAATCGGGTTAAGTATAAATGCAAACGATTGCATATTCATTATCTTTGACTAATTATTGATGGGACAGACCGGAGTAGCCGCAATTTTTCTATATTTGCAGAAAAATAATTTACGACTATGAATTGCATGAATTTGGGGACTTTACGAATGTTGATTGTAGGTTGCGGGCTTTTCCTGTCTGCTATGATACAAGCACAGCGTTCGGAATTTTTGCTTGAGAAGAATTGGAAATTTACTAAGGGTGATGTAACCGGGGCCGTATCGCCGGAGTTTGACGACAGTAAGTGGGAGACTGTCAGCGTACCACACGATTGGGCTATCTTCGGACCTTTCGACCGTAACAACGATTTGCAGAATGTTGCCATTACACAGAATTTTGAGAAGAAGGCATCCGTTAAGACAGGGCGTTCCGGCGGACTGCCGTACGTGGGCGTTGGCTGGTATCGTACGAAATTCGATGTTCCTGCCGGCAAACAGGCAACGCTGGTTTTTGACGGAGCCATGAGTGAAGCCCGTGTGTACGTCAATGGGAAAGAAGCCTGTTTTTGGCCATTTGGCTATAATTCTTTCCATTGCAACGTTACGGAACTGCTGAATGAGAATGGTAAGAATAATGTGTTGTCGGTTCGCCTGGAGAACAAACCGCAGTCTTCCCGCTGGTATCCCGGTGCAGGACTGTATCGCAATGTACGTGTAGTAACAACAGACCGTATCTATGTTCCGGTGTGGGGAACGCAACTCACCACTCCGCACGTATCTTCCGAATACGCTTCCGTACGTCTGCGCACGGAGATAGCCAATGCGGGAGAAAATAATATCCGTGTGGTAACGGAGATTGTATCGCCGGACGGTAAGGTGGTTGCCGTAAAAGATAATACAGGTAAGATTAATCACGGCCGGCCTTTCGAACAGAATTTTCTGGTAAACAGTCCTGCCTTATGGTCGCCGGATACACCTTATTTATATAAAGCATCTTCCAAAATATACGTAGACGGTAAACAGGTGGATGAATACATCACCCGCTTCGGTATTCGCAGCATAGAGATTGTTGCCGACAAAGGCTTCTTCCTGAATGGCAAGCACCGTAAATTTCAGGGCGTCTGCAATCATCACGACTTAGGACCTTTGGGAGCTGCTGTCAATGTAGCCGCCCTTCGCCGCCAGCTTACGCTGTTGAAGGATATGGGTTGCGACGCAGTCCGTACCTCACACAATATGCCGGCCCCGGAATTAGTGGAGCTTTGTGATGAGATGGGCTTTATGATGATGATAGAGCCTTTTGACGAATGGGACATTGCCAAATGTGAAAACGGTTATCACCGCTACTTTGGCGAATGGGCGGAGCGGGACATGGTGAATATGTTGCGTCATTACCGTAATAATGCCAGTGTGGTAATGTGGAGCATTGGCAATGAAGTGCCTACGCAATGCAGTCCGGAAGGTTATAAAGTCGCTTCGTTCCTGCAGGATATATGCCATCGTGAAGACCCTACGCGTCCTGTTACCTGCGGTATGGATCAGGTATCTTGTGTCTTGGAAAACGGATTTGCCGCCATGATAGACGTACCCGGTCTTAACTATCGTGCTCACCGTTATGTAGAATCCTATAATGCGCTTCCGCAAAATATCATTCTGGGGTCGGAGACTGCTTCTACCGTCAGTTCACGCGGCGTCTATAAATTTCCGGTGGAGAAGCGTGCCAGTGTGCGGTATGACGACCATCAATGTTCGGGATATGACGTAGAGTGTTGCTATTGGTCTAATATCCCCGATGTGGATTTTGCCTTGGCTGATGATTATGACTGGACTATCGGGCAGTTTGTCTGGACTGGTTTCGACTATTTGGGTGAACCTTCTCCATACGATACGGATTCCTGGCCCAGCCATAGCTCCGTATTCGGTATCATAGACCTGGCAAGTCTGCCTAAAGACCGTTATTACCTGTATCGCAGCGTTTGGAACAAGAATGTGAATACGCTGCATATCCTTCCTCATTGGACATGGCCGGGCAGGGAAGGAGAGAATACTCCCGTTTTCGTTTATACCAACTATCCCGGCGCAGAGCTTTTTATCAATGGTAAGAGCTACGGCAAACAGCGTAAGCTTACAGCCGGAGAGAGTGAAGCCTTGCAGGGTAAAGACTCGCTTGCCTTGCAGCGTCGCTACCGCCTGATGTGGATGGATGTTCCTTATGAACCGGGCGAACTGAAAGTTGTAGCCTATGATGCTGCCGGCAAACCGGTAGAGGAAAAAACAGTCCATACCGCCGGCAAGCCTCATCATCTGGAATTGGTGGCGGACCGTACCAGACTTGACCTTTTCCACTTGCCCAAGATGCCCGCTTTCAATGGACAGCTGACGGCTATTGTGCAGAGTACGGAGCAATCCGGTGAGATTGTTTTTGAAGCCAAAGCTAAAGGTCTGCGGACAGGAAAAATCGTATTGTCTGCCGGTACACAGCGCTAATTTGCCTTGTTTCTTTTGTTGCAGGGGAATAAACAGTATTCGAGTGCAGGCAAAACCGTCTTATCCCGGATTTAGTTGATTATTGGAATTGTCAACTGAATCCGGAGTAAGACGGTTTTTATATTATTGTTGGTGTGTTTCCTTTTATGGCTTGCAACAGCTATTCTCTTCTTTTTGTTCGCTGTCACTGCGTATCAGACCGCAAATATGATGCAATCGTTTGCATTCTTCTTGCTGCACTTTTTGTAGTATCTGTGTTTCTTACTCGATAATATGGCATACATTTGTTGTATCATAATAAAGTATTTGAAGTACGTTCTGCAATAATGTTAATATACTGAAACGTTTTTTGAATATACTATAGATAATTAATATTGTTAACTTTAATTTTTGAATGCATGAAGCAAGTTAATCTTAGAATCTATCGAACGATTCTTCCCTTGTTATTAGGGCTATTCTTGTCAGTTGGCGCTTATGCACAGAACATCACGGTGAAAGGGCATGTGAAAGATGCTTTAGGTGGTGTGATTGGTGCTAATGTCGTGGAAAAAGGAAATACCACAAACGGTACTATTACGGATTTGGATGGTAATTTTACGTTAACTGTTCCTCAAGGAGCCACTTTGGTGGTATCATTTATTGGCTATAAAACACAGGAAGTAGTAGCGGCATCTTCCGTTATAGTGAATATGGAGGATGATGCGGAGTTGTTGGAAACTGTTGTAGTTATTGGTTATGGCTCTGTCAAGAAGAATGACTTGACCGGTTCTGTTACAGCTATTAAAGCAGATGAAATCAATCGTGGTGCTATCACTTCACCCGACCAGATGCTTCAGGGAAAAGTGCCGGGATTGCTGGTGACTCCTGCTTCCGGAGACCCTACCGGTGGAGCAACTATCCGTATTCGCGGTGCGGCTTCTTTGTATGCTTCCAACGATCCGTTGATTGTGATAGATGGTGTGCCTGTAACCAGTGACGGTGGTGCCGGTATGGCAAATCCGTTGGCCTCAGTCAATCCAAATGATATTGAATCGTATACAGTACTGAAAGATGCGTCTGCGACAGCCATCTATGGTTCACGCGCATCTAATGGTGTAATTATCATTACTACGAAAAAAGGTTCCGGCGATAAGATGAAGGTCAGCTACAATTCCAGCTATAGCTTGAAGCAGAATACCTCCACACTGGATATGATGACCGGCGACCAGTATCGCCAGTATATAACAGAGGTATATGGAGCGGATGATCCCCGTTTGGCTATGATGGGTAATGCCAATACTAACTGGCAGGACTTGATTTATCGTACGGCTTTCTCTACAGACCAAAATGTAAGTCTCTATGGCAATGCCAAGAGTGTATTGCCTTATCGCGTAAGTTTAGGTTATACTTACGATCAGGCAACTTTGAAAGAGGGTGATAACCAGCGTGCCAATTTGGGTATCAGCTTGAGTCCTAAATTCTTTCAAGAGCATTTGAGTGTGAATGTTAACTTAAAAGGTATTTACAACCGTGCCAACTATCCTAATTCGGGAGCAGTGGGCAGTGCTGTTGATTTCGATCCGACACAATCTCCTTATTTCTATGATGCCAACGGTAACATAGATACATCAAAGTCTGGCGGATATTTCAACTGGATTAATGCCGATGGCTCTGCCAATACTATGGCAAGCATCAACCCGTTATCTCAATTATATGATAATTATAATGTAAACGACACTTGGCGTTCAATGGGTAACGTACAGTTGGATTATAAAATTCACGGTTTTGAAGACTTGCGTGTAAACTTGAACTTGGGTTACGACTTGGCACGTACGGAAGGTACGAAGTATTCGGAGTTAGGTTCTATCCTTTCTATGAGAAACGGTGCGCAAGATTATTATGAGAACTATGCGAATTACAACGCGAATACTTTGTTGGAATTTTATGCAAATTACAACAAGGATTTCGGTATTCACCATTTGGATGTAATGGCTGGTTATTCCTGGCAGCACAATTATGTAAAGAATGATAATATTCAATATTACAACAATGACCGTTCCAATGTATATTTGGACAGTCCCTCGGATAGAAAAGAGTATTATCTGGTATCTTTCTTCGGACGTATCAATTATTCGTTGAACTCTAAATATTTGTTTACTGTTTCTTTGCGTGACGATGCTTCTTCCCGCTTCTCCAAAAGTAATCGTTGGGGCTTGTTTCCATCTGCAGCTTTCGCATGGAATATTGCCGAAGAAAACTTTCTGAAAGAATCGGATGCACCGATTTCCAGTTTGAAGCTTCGCCTAGGTTGGGGGCAGACAGGACAGCAGGATATCGGTATCGACCGTTGTTATGCTTATCAGGCAAAATATACCCAGTCATCTGCATTGGCTACTCGTATTCCTTGGGGAAACGGCTATATCTATACTTTAGCTCCCAATGCGTATAACCCGGACATTAAGTGGGAAACAACTGAAACTTATAACGTCGGTCTTGATTTCGGTTTCCTAAAAGGACGTATCAACGGTACGATTGACGCTTATCTGCGCAAAACCAAAGATTTGCTGAATGATGTTACCACACCGATGGGAGTGAACTTCTCCAATAAAGTTATTTCGAATGTGGGTGATATGGAAAATAAGGGTCTTGAGTTTAACTTGAACTTTATTCCTATCGAACGTAAAGATATGCGTTGGACTATCAATGTGAACGGTACATGGCAGGATACGAAAATCACCAAGCTTACAAATAATCCCACACCCGATTATCTCGGAGTGGAAGTAGGTGCCAACATGGGTGGTACGGGTGGTTATACCTCATTGTATAGTGTAGGCTACTCTCCCTATACATATCATTTGTATCAACAGGCTTATGATGAAAATGGCAAGCCGCTTCAGAATGTATTGGTAGACCGTGACGGTGACGGACAGATTACCGCACAAGACCGTTATATTACCGATAAGAGTATTCAACCTAAGTTTTTCTATGGTATCGGTTCGCAGTTTACTTATAAAAACTGGGACTTCGGTTTCAACGCACATGGTTCGGTAGGCGGATATGCCTTGAACAGAATCAAGATGAATACCGCAACTTCCTATTCGGATGATTATACGAAAGGTTACTTGAACAATCTGTCACCTTATTGTATGGAAACCGGTTGGAAGGCAACTATTTCTGAACAACAGAAATATTCGGATATGTTCTTGGAGAATACTACATTCTTCCGTATGGACGATATCAATGTGGGTTATACATTTGATAAGATTAAGAACTGGGGCGGTAAAATTCGTGTAGCCGCTTCTGTACAGAATGTATTTACTATCACCAAGTATAGCGGACTTGATCCGGAGCTTACGGAAGCCGACGGTGTGGATAACAACTTGATTCCGCGTCCCCGTCTGTATACTTTGCGTCTGAATATTAATTTCTAAATATTAGGAGTATAGACAATTATGAAAAAGATTATATATAGTTTGGCAATAGCGGCGTCCATGTTGACGTTCAATTCATGTATCGGGGATTTGGATACTGTGCCTTTAAATGAAACAGATAAGAATGCAGGACAGGCTTATCAGACTTTGGAAGATTTTGAAATGGGACTTGCCTATATTTACGGAGCATATTCTTTGGCGAGCCAAAACGATCCGGGTAAGGCGGATATTGCAGTGGACGATGCAGGACAGAGCGAACTTGTCCGCCAATATATGGTGCTGAATGAAATGTCTGTAGATGCTTTGAAGTGTACTTGGGGAGATAGTTATATCGTGGAGCTTCAGAATAATTCATGGTCTGCCACCCCGAATGCTTCGACTTTGGCTGTTTACACACGTTGTATGATGGTTGTGACCCGTGCCAATGAATTCTTGAAACAAAGTAATGCCACTTCTATGGAAGGACTGGCTCAACTGCGTGCCGAGGCCCGTTTTTTGAGAGCTTTCGCTTATTATTTGCTGATGGACTTATATGGAAATCCCCCTTTTGCTATGGAAGAGAATGTAGCGGGTGCGCTTCCTTCTCAAATAGGACGCAAGGCTTTGTTTGAATGGATAGAAGGAGAGTTGAAGGACTTGCTGGAAGGCAGTGATTTACCGGCTGTAGGTGCAGTACCTTATCCCCGGGTTACCAAAGGAGCTGCTCAGGCTACATTGGCACGTATGTATCTGAATGCAGAGGTATATACCGGTACTGCCCGTTGGCAGGATGCGCTTGATGCTGCTGAGGCTACCATTAAAATGGGATATGACTTATGTCCAAATTATGAAGAACTGTTCATGCAGGATAATTCGGAAAATGATAATGCCCGTAAAGAGTTTATCTTCGCCATTGCATATGATCGTGATAACTCACAAAGCTGGGGAGGAACTACGCATCTGGTATCGGCAAGCTTGAGTTCAGAAGCCAATTCTGCCATTGCTAAGGAATTAGGATATCCGGGAGCTCGTGTTGCCCGTGAAAACTGGAAGCTGCTGCCCAGCGCCTGGGAGAAGCTGTCGTATGTATTGGCCCGGCCGGTGGTGTTCTGGGGTGTGATGCTGGCACCGGTTTTGCGGGACATCTGCTCATAGGTCAGGCCCGTCAGGCCCTTGATGCTATACGTGTTGGAACCACCGTTCCAGCCGTAATTACGGAGGTAGCTGAGATCGCCGTTGAGCATTTTTTCCCGTGCCGCTTCTGTACGCAGCAGCCCGCTAAGGGAGTTGTTTCTGGAATTACCCTTGCCGTAGTATTTGGGCAGATTGTCGAAAGAAATGCTGTTCTTGCTGCTGTTGAGGTAGTAGCATCTATTCTCA
>OGNB01001257.1_pt1 | contig 15109 bp, 16 predicted proteins | sample 1573301 | NCBI WGS metagenome assembly OGNB01 (sample SAMEA2581914, study PRJEB24529) | metagenome | biome: Human gut stool | place: China | collected 2011
TGTTTAACCTCCATGAAGGTTGTTTATCTCATGTGGAAATGGAGCAAATAATATAAAAATTTCATCTCAAGAAATGGATGATTTAGTCATCACTGATGAAGATAAAAATGCATTTCTTAATATATCATCAGATGAAAATATTACCCAACAAATAGAAACATTTTTAGAAGTACTCACTGCACAGATGGATGGGAAACCAGAGGGGTGGCGCTTCTATGATGTTGATGATAATTTTGAATTTTCAGCAGTCGTTACAGATTTCGATTTTTTACATTCCGTAAATAATGGCACATATGGATTCTTAAGAGGAAGCCATGTAAAAGCCACTGTTGTAATCGAAATAACTATTCATAATGCTCGAAAAAGTACAAAGCGAACTATTGTTTCTATAAAGCCTTTAAGTAGAGAAGAAGAAACACAACTTTTTGGTTAAATTCTTATTAAAAACTGCTGAACACCTTCAACCTTTTTTCCGGCCCCGTGTCGCCACATAGTGGCGGCACGGGGCTTTCGTATTTCCTGAAGGCCCCCATCCAACACACAAGGAGAAAACATGGCCATTCAGGAATATGTGGGGGCCGTTGTCCTAGAAGTGGACGGCAAGGAGATCGAATGCGTCTCCGTCTCCAATGACAGCAACACCGGCTACATGCCGGTCAAGACCATGCGCCGCAAGCGCACCATCAGCGGCTACTGCATGGGCATCGTCACGCATGAGCTGTCCGTCACCGTGCCCATCCCCGTGGACGGCGATCCGCTGGACTGGTGGAAGGTCTTCGATGCCAAGCTGACCATCTACCCCGTCTCGGGCAACGGCAAGCGCGTCTCGTACACCGGCTGCTGCGTGCAGAGCGTGAGCGACCAGTACGAGGCCGAAGGCGAGGCCCGGCGTGATCTGAAACTTTTTGCCGTTGAGCGTGTGGAGGAATAGGTATGGAAATCAAGGGAATGTTTGCATGCGGTCTGGAGTACGAAGGCCAGCGCCACAGGTCTTTTACCCTGCGCCTGCCCACCATGGTGGACGTGGAAAATGCCATCGAGGCCGCCCAGGCCGAGGCCGGGGCCAATGCCTGCGCAGCCCGCATCGACCGTCACAAGTGGGCCGCCTGCCTGAGCGTGGACGGCATCCCGGCGGAAAAAATGAGCGCCCGTCTGCTGGCCGGTATGGCCGCCAGGGAATGGGGCATCCTGAAAACGGCCGAGGACGAGCTGGTAAAAAAGCTCGAGGCTGCCAGCGCGGCCCCGGCGGAGAACTGCGCCGAACCCTCCGCCTAGCCCAGGCCGCGCTGGTCCGGCAGGGCTTCACCCTCGCGGAGGCGCGGGGCCTGACCCTGCCGGAGGCCGAGGCATTTCTGGAGATATTCTATCCCCCAAAAGCACAGCCCGCCGGGCGGCGTACTTGTGTCAGCAAGCGCCAGGACTGGCGGCAATGGAAAAAGCAGCATGGCCGATCTTGACGTACAGGTGCAACTCTCCCTGCGGGACGACCTCTCCCGCCCGGCCAGAAAGGCCATGGATGCCGTGCGTGCCGCCTCGCGCACGGCAGAAGGCGGCATGGGCGGTGTGGCCAAACAGGCCACCAAGGCCGGGGATGCCGTGGAAGGCATGGGCCGCGCTGCCCGTGACGCGGGCGAGGCCACCGCTGCTCTTGCCCGCAGCAACGGCCCGCGCAGCGTCAAGCAACAGGCCGATGGTGCCACCCGCAGCCTGGAGAACATGGCCTGCAGCGGCCAGCGTGCCGGACAGTCCCTGTCCCAGGCCGATGCCCAGGCCGGGCGCTTGCGCCGCACGCTGGACGGCGTCTCGTCCCGCATGCAGGCCGTCACCCGACAGGCCGCCCGTCTGGGGCAGGGGCTGGGCCGTGGCGTTCAGGCCGCCGGAGATGCCGGGGCGGGCCTTGTGGCGGCCGGGGCCGTGGGCCGTGCCGCGCTGACCGCTCCCGTAAACCGCGAGCAGCAGTATCTCTACGACGCCACCGTGGCCTTCAATGACCGCAGCGCCGAAGGCATCTGGGCGGGCGTGGCCGAATTGCGGGCACTGGATCAGCAGATCGTGGCCCGTGGCGGCGGCACGCTGGACAGTGCTCGAGCCATGCGCGGGGCGTTCATGGCGGGCGGCGTGGACTTTGCCGACGTGGCCCGCCTGGCCCCCCTGACCCAGCGGGCCGCCACCGCCGCCGGGGCCGAGGGCGCGGACTTTGCCAATACCCTTATGGCCGGGGCCAAGTCCGGCCAGTTCGCCTACGGGGATGCGGAAAAGGTCTTCGGCATGATGCTCACGGCCGGGGCCAGCGGCAGCTTTGAAACGCGCGACATGGCCCAATACCTGCCCGGCATCTTCAATGCCACGGGCGACATGCGCGGCATGACCGGCACGGCCTACCATCTGGCCGGTCTGGAGACCATCCGCGATGCCACGGGCGACAGCGCCGAGGCCGCCAACCGCTACCAGAACCTGCTTTCCTTCCGCAACAGCAAGGAAGCCTACAGCAACCTGTCGAAAAAGGGCATCAATCTGGCCCACGTCTACCGCGATGCCGCCAAACGCGGCGAGGACATGAACCTGGCCTTTGTGGGGGCCATCCAGGGCCTGGTGGAACGCAACAAGGAGTACAAGCGCCTCAAAAAGGAACTGCCGGGAGCCACGGGCGCACGGGCCGACGAGATCCGCAACCAAATGGGCGCCATCCAGAACCGCATCTTTTCCGAGATCATCGGGGACATGCAGGCCAGGCAGGGGGCCATCGCTCTGCAAAACGGCCGGGGCCGTTACGGCGAGATCTACGGCGACCTTACCAGGGCCCCCGAGGCCATGATCGACAAATTGTTTTCGGTCATGACCAGCGCCACACAAGAGAACCTCAACCGGCTGGCCAACGAGTGGGAAAAGGGCATGGACCGCGTGCTGGACGTGGTCAAAGGCCCGTTGCAGGACGCCATCCAGTGGGCCAGCGGCCTCATGGCCGACAACCCGGAACTGACGGCCGCCGCTGCCGGGGCCGTCACCGTGGGCGGTATGGCGGCGGCAGGAAGCAGCGTGGCGGCAGGTCTGCGCGGCCTGCGCAGCAAAGCAGCCGGTGCCCAGGCGGCAACAGGCTCGCAGGCCACCGCATCCGGCACGGGCAGGGGAGGGCAGGCAACAGGGCAGGGCGGCAGGCCGGGCAGCAGTGCCACGCACAAGGCTAATGCCGCCCTGGTAGTGCTGTCGGCGGCCGGGCAGGCCTACGCCACGGAGAACGATGACAGCCTGACGCGGGAGCAAAAAAACGCCGCACATGCGGAAACTGCGGGCGGGGCAGTGGGCGCACTGGCCGGGGCACAGGCCGGGGCTGCCGTCGGGGCGACGGCCGGTCCTGTGGGCGCAGCGGTGGGCAGTGTGGCCGGGGGCGTCATCGGCGGCCTGGCCGGAACGGAGCTGGGCAAGGAGGTCTATGCCTATCACCAGAAAGTCCAGCGCTCGCTGGACGCCCTGCCGTATGACCCGGACGATCCTGATGCCTACCTGCGCAATCTTTCCGCCCGTGCCGAGGCAACGGGCCGGGGACCGGAACAGCGGGAAAGTCTGCTGCCGCAGGGGCTGGCGGACCTCCTCGCTGCCTTCACGGGCAGCGGGGGCCTGCCCGCGCCCCAGCCCTCACCGGAAGAATGGAAGGCCGTCCTGCTGGAGGCCGCAAAGGATATGCAGACAGCGGCACAGGCCCAGCCGGTCAAGGTGGAGCTGCATAGCACGCTGGAGCTGGACGGTGCCGTGCTGGCCCAGAGCCGCGAGGACATCATGATCCGCGAAGCCGCGCGCCGTTAGCGCAAACCCACGCCGCCGGGGAGGGGCGTTAGCATGGCATGGAATCTGACGTTGCAGGACGCATCCTTCCGGGGCGTCACCTTTGAAGTGCAAAGCGTGGAAGACCGGGGCGAAAAGGCCCTGTGCGTCCATGAATACCCGTACCGCTCCGGGGCCGAGGTGGAGGACCTGGGCCGCAAGCCCCGCGTCATCCCCGTGACCGCCATTTTTTGGGGCGTGGCCTATGAGAGCAGGATCAAGGCGCTGGTGGCCGCCTTCGAGGAGGCTGGACCGGGCGAGCTGATCCATCCCGTTTTCGGCAGCCTCACCGTGGCCGTGCGCCGCTGGCAGATACAGCACAGCGCGGAGCGGCACGACTACGCCACCGTGACCTTTGAGGCAGTGGAAGCCGTCACGGACAACCCTTTTTTCGGGGCCACCTCCAGCCGCAGCTTGGCCGAACAGGCGCTGGCGGATATTTCCTCCAGCCTGGACGAGGCCCTGGGCCTGTCGGAAAGTGAGCTGGGCAAGACCCTGGGCCAGTGGGCGGATACCGCCGCCAATATCAAGGCCCGCGTGGAGACGGAATTGCAAGGCGTGCTGGACGTACTGGATGCCGGGCGCAGTGTGGTGCGTTCCGTGCTGTCCTATGTGGACGTGCCTGCCGCCTTCGTGGCCGACGCGCAGGCCATCGTGCGCGGCCTGCAAGCCGACGCCGCCAGCGCTTCCTCGTCCGTGGTCTCCGCGTTCGGTGTCCTCTCCACGGCACTGCCGCTGTTGTCCCTCACGGCCCCGGAAGCCGTCAAAGCCTACGCCACCGGGGCCGGAGCCTATGGCCCCGCCTGGGTATCCGGCCCCCAGAGCGCCCTGTCAGGCAAGGCCGAGGCGCAGCTGGCCCTGCGCGTGCCCCGCCCCGCCGTGGCGACCATCCCGGTGCCGGAGGCGGGCAGCGTTCAGACGCCGCAGGGCGTGGCCGTCACCCATGTGACCCTGCTGGAGGCCCAGGCCACGGCACAGGCCGCCAGCGAGGCGCTCAAGGCCGATATGGCTTCCCCCGCACTGACGCCGGGCGAGATCGAAGGGCTGGCGGGCAATGTCCGGGCACGGCTGGATGACGCCCTGCACTATACGGCGGCGGCCCTGCCCCAGGGCAGCGTGCATCCCGTCTGCGAGCGCCTGCGCACAGCGGCGCGGGCCATGCAGCAGCTGACCGAGGCCGCCCTCAATGCCCGTCCGCCGCTGGCCATACGCACCGCCGGGCTGGCCTGCAATTTTCATTTGCTGGCCCACCGCCTCTACGGCGATTCCACCCGCGCGGACGAACTGCGGCGCATCAATCCGCAAGTGCGCAATCCCAATTTTATCGACCCCAATCAGGAGCTGCTTGTTTATGTCCGCTGATACCGATGCCATCACCCTGGCCATCGCCGGGCATGAGCACAGGGACTGGGAACGCTACAGCATAGACAGCGATTTTTTCACGCCCGCCGATGCCTGGAGCCTGTCCCTGGGCATCCCGGCCACGGCCATCCCCGACTATGTGAAGCCCTGGGCCGAGGTGCAGGTGCGTCTGGGTACGGACGTGATCCTCACGGGCCGTGTGGACGCCGTGCGCCGCCGTCTGGCCAAGGGCGAACATCGCCTGGAACTGCACGGCAGGGACCGGGCGGGCGTCCTGCTGGACTGCTCCGCGCCCGTGCTGGCCCGGCGCGAGCTGACCCTGGCGGAGATATGCGCCACCTACCTGCGCCCCCTGGGCATCGACCGCATGGACGTACAGGGCGGGGACAGCCGGAAGAAGGTCACCGTGGAACCGGGCATGAGCGCCTGGGAAGCCCTGGAGCGGGCCGCCGAACTGGCGGGCCTGTGGCCGTGGTTCACGCCGGACGGTGTGCTGAAAGTGGCCGCCCCGGACTATGACCGGGCCGTGGACGCCGAGCTGATCCTGGACACGACGGGCACCAAAAACAACGTGCTGGATCTCTCCCTGGAGGATAACTGCCAGCGCCGCTGGTCGGAGGTGACTGTGCTGGGCCAGGGCACGGGCGACGAGCACGAGGGCGCACAGCCCGCCATAAAAGCTGTGGCCCGTGACGCCGAGGCGGGCTTTTCCCGGCCCCTGATCCGCGATGCCGCCCACCTGGAGACCACGGCCCAGGCGCAGGCCAGGGCCAACAAACTGCTTTCCGATTCCATCTTCGAGAGCTGGCAGGCCGTGGCCCGCGTGCGGGGCCATCGCACGGACAGCGGGGCCGTATGGGAGCCGGGCATGCACATCCGCCTCATTTCTCCGCCCCTGGGCCTGGACGTGGACACCATGCTGGCCCGGCGTACCCTGTCCTGTGACCGCCAGGGCGGCACCGTCTCCACCCTCTACCTGCGGCCCTGGGCGCTGTGGCTGCCGGATACGGCCCCCAAGGCCAGACGCAAGCACCACAAAAAGGGCGGCGACTGCTGCACCTGCGACCTCTGCGCCGGATAGACCACCATGAGCATCATCGAGATCATCGAAAGCCGCATAGCCCGTGCCCTGCGCGGACTGCGCTTCCCCTACCGCGCCCGCCTCACGGCCCGCAATGACGCGCCGGGCCTGCAACTGGCGCAGGCCGATGCCCTGGCCGGGGAACAGGCCCAGGCCGTGGAGGTGCTGCAACAGTTCGGCTTTTCCAGCGGCGTGCCCGAAGGCAGCGACCTCATCGTGGTCCCCCTGGGCGGGCGCACCTCCGCCAGCGTCATCATCGCCACGGAAAACGCGGCCTACCGCCTCAAGGTCGGGCCGGGGGAAGCGCGCATGTACAGCCAGGACGGCGCGTATATCCATATCAAACAGGGCCGCGTCATCGAGATCGACTGTGACGAGCTGGCCATCAACGTCAAAAACAACGCCCGGCTGACGGCGGGGCAGCAGGTGACGGTGGAAGCGGGCAGCGGCATCGTGCTGGATACCCCGCAAACCACGGTGACGGGCAACATGACCGCCACCGGCCAGAAGGGCGACCGCGTGGAGATGACGGCGGACATGACGCTACGCGGCAACATCACCCAGACCGGCAGCATCACCTCGTCCGGCGATCATACGGCGGGCGGCATCAGCCTCACCGGGCACACGCATACCGGTGTCCAGACGGGCGGCGGCTCTACCGGCAAGCCGCAGTAGGCACGGCACCCCAACCAAGGAAGGGTGGAAGCGCTGAACAGCTTCCACCTTTTTTTTGCGCCCATGCCCGCTAGTCTTCAGGGCATGGATACCTGGATAGACCCTGCCACCGGCGACTACACCGGTGCGCGCATCAGCCGCCTGGAAAATGCCGTCTACCTGCGCCTCATGACCCCGCTGGGCTCGTGGTGGGCCGACCCGTCCCTGGGCAGCCGCCTGCATGAACTGGCACGGGAAAAGGACGTGCCGCGCATTTCCCTACTGGCCCGCCAGTACGCGGAACAGGCCCTGCAGGGCCTGCTGGACGACGGCAGGGCGCGGGCCGTGGAAGTCAGCGCCGCGCAGCCGCATGACGGGCGCTGCCTGCTGCATGTGGTCGTCACCGACGCCACGGGCCAGCGCTACAGCTATGAGCATTTCGTCCCTGTGGGAGCCTGACCATGCCCTATACCATCCCCGACTTTGCCGCCATCCGGCAGCGCATGCTGCGCGATGCCGCCAATCTGGACCCCACGGCCCCGCAGGACAGGGACAGCGACCATTTCGCCCGCTCCAGCGCCACGGCCTCGGCGGTGTCCGGCCTGTATGACTTTCTGTCCTGGCAGGCCCGCCAGCTGCTGCCGGACACGGCGGACCCCGAATATCTGGAGCAGCACTGCGCCCTGCGCGGCATCACCCGCAAGCCCGCCACACGGGCCACGGGCACGCTCACCCTGACGGGCCGGGCCGGTGCCGTGGTGCCCGCAGGTACGCAGGCCAGGGACGTGTCCGGCGTGCTGTATCGCAGCACGGCCGGTGTGACGCTGTCCGGAGCGGCGGAGGCCGCCACGGCTGCCGCCCCCTGTGAGGCCGTGGACGCCGGGGCGTTGCCTGATCTGGATGGCGCGCCCGTGACCCTGCTGGCCGCGCCGTCCGGTGTACAGTCCGCCGCCCGCCTGACCTTGACCGGCGGCAGCGATGCCGAGGACGACGCCACCCTGCTGGCCCGGCTGCTGGACTACATGCGCAATCCGCCTTCCGGCGGCACAGCGGCGGATTACCGGCGCTGGGCGCGGGAGGTGCCCGGTGTGGCCGACGCCCAGGTCTACCCCCTGCGGCAGGGCGCGGGCACCGTGGATGTGGTCATCACCGGCCCGGACGGCATCCCCGGCGAGGACGTGGTGGCCGCCTGTCAGGCCCACATCGACGCCGAGCGGCCCGTGACGGCCCTGGCCACGGTCTACGCCCCTCTGGCCCTGCCCGTGGACATGACCCTCAAGCTGCGCGTGGCCGCTGCCGCTACCCTGGAGAGCCTGCGCCCTGACGTGCGGGCCGCTCTGGAAACGGAGATAGCGGCCCTGCGTCCCGGCGAGACCCTTGTGCTGTCCCGTTGCGCCGCCGCCGTGTCCGGTCTGGCTGGCGTGGCCGATGTGGTCATCACCGCCCCGGCCGCCAACGTGCAGCCCACTGACCTGCAATGGTGCCGTCTGGGCACCCTGACGCTGGAGGCCCTGTAATGCCGCACGCCGACCTGCTGGCGGCCCTGCTGCCGCCGGTCAGCTATGCCCCATCCGGGCTGCATCTGGCCGCCTCGCTGGCCATGGAAGGCCGGGAGCTGGATCGCGTGCAGGCCGATGCCGCCCATGCCGTGGGCGGGCTGCGGCCCTTCCTCTATCAGCAGTGGCTGGAGGATTACGAGCGCGTCTATGGCCTGCCCGGCCCCTGCGCCCTGGGCGGCCAGCTGTTGCAGGAGCGCCTGGCCCTGCTGGCCGTGGCCTTGCAGGAGCGCGGCGGCATCTCTCTGGCCTGGCTGCGCCGCTATGCGGCCCTGGCCGGATATGAGGCCAAGGTCACGGAATACCGGGAGTTCAAGGCGGGACACAGTGCCGCCGGGGATGCCCTGACCAATGGCGGCTGGTGCCATGCGTTTCTGGTGACGGCCCCCGGCGATGCCCCGCGCGAGTTCAAAGCCGGGCAATCCGTGGCGGGCGAGGCCCTGCGCACCTGGGGCGATCCCATTCTTGAATGCATCATCAACTGGCGCAAGCCCGCGCATACCGTGGGCCTTGTGGCCTACATCGAGGAATAGCCATGCATCGCATCGACACGGCCACGGCCACGCCGGACCACAAGTTCACCGAAGGCGATCCCGCCGTCCCCGTGGCGGCCACCACCGTTTCCGCCGAATGGCTCAATGCCGTGCAGGAGGAGCTGGTGGCGGTCATCACCGGGGCCGGGCTGGAGCTGAAAAAAAGCGACAATGGCCAGCTCTGGCAGGCCATCAGCCAGCTCATCACCAACGCCAAGCCCGGACTGGCCACCAAGGCCAAGCCCGGCCTCGTGCAGGTGGGCGGCGGGCTGAATATCACGCCGGAAGGGCTTCTCTCCGTCCTGGCGGCCAGCGTCACCCAGGCGGGCATCGTCCAGCTGGCGTCCGGCCTGTCCGATTCCACGACCACGGCCCCCACCTGCAAGGCCGTCAAGGACGCCATCGAGAGCAAGCTCGCCGCCGTCAATGTGCCTGTAGGCGGCATCCTGCCCTTTTCCGGCACCTTCGGCGGTGAAGGCAACCGCTTCCCCATCCCGCTGGGGGAAGATGCCCCGGACATGCACTGGTGCCTGTGCGACGGCACCACCACCAATGGCCTGCCCGTGCCCGACCTGCGCGGCCGCATGATTCGGGGTGCCTCCGATGAGCATGAGGCTGGCTCTACTGGCGGCTCTGAGACCCATACGCACAGTATTTCCGGCACTGTCGGCGAGACCACGCTCACGGTGGAGCAGCTGGCAGGGCATACGCATACTTTTGGCGTCTCTGGATCCGGAACAGGAACTTCCAACTCCTGGGTTCCTGCGTCATCGACATCGGGCGCTGGTTCCTATCCCAAAACATCACAAACTGGCGGCAGCCAGTCGCACACGCACAGCCTGTCCGGTGCATCCGGCGCTGCCGACAGTCTGCCGCCCTATTACGCCCTTTCGTACATCATGCGGACGGCCTGATCCGGCAGCTGGCGCGGTCTGCGGGGCCATGACCGGGTATTTCCGGCACTGTGGGCGCCACGACGCTCACCGTGGAGCAGCTGGCCAGCCATACGCATGGTTATCGCAAAGTTACCAGCTGGAATGGCTGGAACGGCACCAATGATGGCAATGACTGCAAACCCCCGAAAGACGGACAGCCCACGGATGCCACAGGCAGCTCCCAGCCTCACACGCACACACTGGACGGCGCGTCTGGAGAGGCTAAGATACTGCCCCCATACTACGCCCTCTCATTTGTTATGCGGTGCGCATAATAAATGAGAGCGCATAGTACGGGGGGATGTTGGAAACTTCGTCCGATGCCCCCCCTAGAGTATGCGTATGGGCTTGGCTGCCACCGGTAGCATCTGTTCGCTGTTTGCTAGACGTGTTGCCTTTGGCCTCTGCCGACGATCCGTATGTACCTATGCCAAACGTATGCGTATGGCTCGGCATTTGGGCTTCCGTGAGGGTCGTGGCGCCGACAGTGCCGGAAAGACATTTTCACCCCCGCCATGTGGCAAAAAAACAAGGAGAAAAGACATGCCCAGAGTAACCGTTGTCCCTGATGACCGTCTCATCATCGTGGATGGGTACGCCCTGTGCTTCGACTATACATCTCCAGACGGGATGCATGCGCTCCAGTGGAATGGAAAAAGTGGACACACCGAATGGATCAATGGTCCCAATCAGGCGCTGGCCCCGGAGGACTATGACACGCTGGTGGCCCCCTATGTAACGGCTTGGGAGCAGGAGCAGAATCGTCTGGAGCAGACTGCCGCCGAGGCAGAGGCCGCCCGTCTGGCTGAGTTCAACAGTGAGGGAGGCCGGTTCGAGCGCCTGCGCGCGGAACGTGACCGGCGCCTGGCTGAGACCGATTATCTGCTGATGCCGGACTATCCCCTCTCCGAGGGCCAGCGCACCGTCCTGCAATCTTACCGTCAGTCCCTGCGCGATCTGCCCTCGCAGGAGGGAGCGCCCTGGGATGGTGGCGGAGAGGAGACGCCGTGGCCGGAAATTCCCACCTGGGTGAAGGCGTAAGGGGGGCAGGATGCTAATCACGCTGTGCGACGTACAGCCGGACATAGTGGATGCCTGGCGGCGATATCTGCCCCCAAAACTGGAGGGAAGTGTAGAGGTCTTGCGGGAAAGCATCATCCACGTGAAGGTGGATGCTGTCACCAGCCCCGCAAATTCGTTCGGATTCATGGACGGGGGACTGGATGCTCTCTATACGCAGTATTTCGGCCCGCAACTCCAGCAACGCCTGCAACGGATGATTCGGGAAAAGGCCGACGGCGAGTTGTTGGTGGGGCAGGCATTGCAGGTTGAGACAGGTTATCCGCCCATCCCCTGGTGCATCTGCGCTCCTACCATGCGCGTGCCGCGCGCTCTAGAGACGGCAGAGCCAGCCTATCTGGCCACACGGGCCGCCGTGCGTTGCGCCCTGCTGGCTGGCCTGAATAGTCTGGCCATCCCCGGCATGGGGACGGGGACAGGCGGTCTGCATCCCCAACGTGCTGCCCGTGCCATGATGCACGCCATCCATGACGCGCTTTTCCCGCGCCCATTCCCCGCCTCGCTGGCCGAGGTATACGCATTTTGATGCAATGGCCTCCCACAAGGAGGCCATATGGCAACAAAACACAAACGGGCGACCATGACGGCCCGCCAACTGGCAGAGGACTATCTGGCCCACCAGATCACGCGGGACGTGACCCGCACCAGTACCCGGCATCACCTCAACCAGCTGCTGGCCCTGTTCGGGGGCTGGCAGGCCCGCCGGGTGGGGGCGGATCAAGTACGGGAGTTTCTGGCGGTCCAGAAAACACGCGGCGTCATGGCCACCACAGCGCACCACCGCGTCCGCCTGTGGCGTACCGTCTTGGCCTGGGCAGTGGAGACGGGCCGCCTGCCCGCGTCGCCTCTGGCGGGTTTCCGGCTGCACCGCCCCAGGGCACGGCGCATCGATCCGCCCACGCGGGCCGAGGCTGCGCGCATGTATAAGGTAGCCGCGCCGCATATCCGGCGTGTGATCGTCCTAGGCATGGCGGCCGGGCCGCGTATCGGCCCCAGCGAGCTTTTTCGGCTTGCATGGGCGGATGTGGATCTGGCGGCGGGCTATATGAGGATGCCCAACGCTGCCAAGGGCTCGCGGGATGACAGTAGGATCGTCCCCATCCGGGACGACATCCTGCCCCTGCTGCGGGCGTGGAAAGAGGAAGACGAGAAACAGGGCTGCCCGTGGGTCATCCACTGGCAGGGACGCCCTGTGCGCTGCATAGGCCATGCCTGGCATCAGGCCCGAAAAGCGGCGGGCATCACGCGGCGCATAACGCCCTATAGCCTGCGCCATGCCATGCCCACGGAAGCCCTTGAGCATGGCGCGGACGTGAAAGCGGTGGCGGAGGTCATGGGCCATGCTGACCCGACCATGCTGCTGCGCGTCTATCAGCACACGCGCTACAGGCTGAAGAAAAAAGCGGTCAACGCCGCACCCGGCCTGCGGCTGGACAAGATTTGACAGTGGCGGGGGCGTCGCAGCGCCCCCACCGACGGGCCTGACAAGCCCGCCACGGCCCCACACGGGAAGGGGAATCCCGTGCGGAGTATCCGCCGACTGTAGTGCTCGGGACGAGCGCGCAACAGCCTATCAGGGCGGACACCGGGGCGCAACCCATAACCGTTAGAGATGGAGACTATTACCGAGATCCGCTGCCGCCATTGCGGCAAACTGCTGGCCAGAGGCCGGGCCGAAGATGCCCATATCGAGTTCAAGTGCCCCCGCTGTGGGGCGTACACCATTCTGCGGGCCACGCGCCCCGATCATGCAGGCCGTGGAGCCTCTCCTGTGGAGGCACCGTGGCCGCAAAACGCAGACGACCATATCATCCGCCGGTCCTGAGCGACTGGCTGCCGCCCCTGGCCGGGCCGCCCGGCTACATCATGGGGGAAACAGGGCCGCAGGGCTTCGGCACGGCCGATTATTTTGTAGCCCAAATCCCCTGTGCTACAGCCCGTGAAATTATCCGGCGCGAACACTACAGCCATAGCGTTGTCAACAATAGTTACGTAAATTTGGGAGTTTTTCTCGAAGGGGCCATCGTTGGCGTCCTGCAATGGGGCTATGCCCTCAATCCGGCCAGAGCTGGCAAGATTGTGGAAGGCACCGTGCAGGGCCAATATATGGAGCTCAACCGCATGTGGCTGTCGGACGATGCGCCGCGCAACAGCGAGAGCCGGGCGATCAGCTACAGCTTGAAATACATCCGTCGCGCCTGCCCGTCCGTGGCCTGGGTACAGTCCTATGCGGACGAACGCTGCCAGGGCCTGGGCGTGGTCTATCAGGCATGTTCATTCCTCTACCTGGGATTCCACGAGAGCCCGTTTTTCGAGTTGGACGGCGAGATCTACCATAAATTGCTGGTAACGGCCCACCTCAAGAGCGGCAAGCGTGGAGCATACCTGCGGGCCAATTTGGACCGGGCAAAGCTGCACAAGCTGCGCCAATACCGCTACATCCGCTTCCTGAAAACGGATTGGATCAAGCGCCTGCGCATGCCGATACTTCCATACCCCAAACGACAATCGGAATAATGAAAAAAGGCGGGATTTCTCCCGCCTTGCTTTTGCCTTTCTGCTGCCAATACGCGCGCAAATTGCTGCCAATAGCGTCGCAAACTTATTAAGTTTCGTAACAGCTCACAACCGTAAACTTATTCGCAGCAGCGCGCAGGATGGTCGCAAAATGGTCGCAAAGCCAAAAAAAATGGGACACCGTTTTTACCGGTATCCCATTGATTTTATTGTGGTGCGCCCGGCAGGAATCGAACCTGCGGCCTACTGCTTAGGAGGCAATCGCTCTATCCGACTGAGCTACGAGCGCGCGTCGTATCTTGTAAAGCAGTCTGACGCGCGCTGTCAAGTTGAAGCTGGCGGGCGGAAGGTCCTGTATTTCCGGGGCTGAAGGCAGGCCGTTTTGTGCCGCAACGCAGGAAAAATCCTCTACAACGATCCCGCCAGCATGGCGCGGTCAGCTCAGGAACGCTTGTGCGGCAGGTGCAGCATGGGACCTAGCGCGATGCCCATGGCCCCCAGCACGACGACGACAGCTCCCAGCAGGCTGAGCAGGCCCAGGTGCTCCAGAGGAAAGACCTGGGGCAGGGCCAGCGCCCCCAGGGCTTCCAGGCCAAGTGTGAACAGCGGGGTGGTGGTGACCACAGCGCTGACCTTGGCGGCATGCCAGTTCTTCATGGCCGTGGAAAAAGCGCCATAAGCGACGATGGTATTGATGCAGGCAAAATCAGGCAGGCCGTCTGCAACGAGTCCAGCTCAAGAAAGGCCGAAGGAGTGGAGAGCGGCGTCAGGGCCAGGGCACCGGCAAGATAGATGAAACGCATGATGCGCCCGGGTGAGATCGTGCGCAGCAGGACTTTCTGGGCGATGCCGTAGCTGGCCCAGACGACGGCGGCCATGATTCCCAGCGCCATGCCGATGAGCATGTCACCGTTGGCCAGCTCCAGCAGCCGGGTGTTGAAGAACAGCAGAAGGCCCCCAAGCAGGACGATGACGCTCCCCCCCTGGATGGGGAGGAAGGGCTCGCGCAGGACGAACACACTGCCCAGCAGCAGGAGGACGGGGCCCGCCTGTGCCAGGATCTGGCAGGCGGAGGCGCTGAGATAGGCCACCGACGAGTTGAAGAACACGAAGTTGCAGCTCAGGCCCGCAGCGGCCAGGACCAGCAGGATCTTTTCCCGGCGGCCCAGCGGTGTGCTGTTGCCGGGATGTCGGCAGGAAAGGCCCCATGTCCAGGCGGCAGCTACCCAGAAGCGCAGGCAGACGATGGAAAGTGCGTCCACCGTGGAAAGCAGGTGTTTAAGGGCCAGCGGCAGGGCCCCCCAGAATAAGGCCGTGAGCAGGGCCAGCATCAACCCGGTGGCGTTGGAACCCGGCATGTTCATCCTCCGTTGAGCGTTACGGGGGGCACCCTACAGCTTTGTCATGGGCTTGTCATGCGGAAAAGGAGGAGGGGGCTGGATGAGCTGGGAACGGACGGGATCGCCCCGGCAGGTGTAGCGCGCGGCCGCAGCCGTTACATGTGGAACAGAGCGGCGTTTTGAGATCACGTATCGGTTCCAGAGAAATACGTAGTTGTAAGTCTTCCAGTGC
>OGNB01001262.1_pt1 | contig 15006 bp, 13 predicted proteins | sample 1573301 | NCBI WGS metagenome assembly OGNB01 (sample SAMEA2581914, study PRJEB24529) | metagenome | biome: Human gut stool | place: China | collected 2011
GACGAGAAGACGGTGTGGAAGTATCGCGAACTCCTGACAAATACAGGCGTTTATGACAAGCTTTTTTCGGAATTTCATAGTTTCATGGAAAGTAAGGGTCTGCAATTCAATGAGGGTCGCATCATTGATGCCAGTTTTGTTATTGCCCCTCGCCAACGTAACACCCGTGATGAAAATGAGCAGATAAAACAGGGAGCGGGTGATAAGTTGTGGAATGACAATCCCCACAAGAAGTGCCACAAGGATGTAGATGCCCGCTGGACAAAGAAGCGTGATGAGACTTTTTACGGCTACAAGCAGCATACTAAAGTTGAGAAACGCAATAAGATCATACTTTCTTATGATACCACGTCGGCAGAAGTGCATGATTCCAAAGGCTTTGAAGGACTGCTGGATGAAAAAGACGAAGGCAAGGACTTGTATTTGGACGCCGGTTATGTCGGACAAGAGGAGATTGTAAAACAGCATAAGATGAATCCGATAATTTGCGAAAAGGGCTACCGTAACCGTCCGCTTACCAAGGAGCAGAAATCAGACAATAGGAAAAAATCCAAGACACGTTGCCTTGTCGAGCATGTATTCGGGTTTGAGGAACAAACCATGCGTGGACTTGTGGTGCGTACAGTAGGGCTTATTCGTGCTAAAGCCAATGTAGCATTCACCAGTCTTGTGTATAACATCAGTCGTTACACGCAAATAATCAGGCTGAAACCTGAGTTGTTGGGGTGAATTATGCCTGCACATCCAATTTTTACAACAAACACAAGTTAATTATTGTAAAAATCGGGGGGGGGTAGAAAATATTCGCTAAATTTGCAAGACTAAAGCTCACAAATTGGGCAGTTAAAGAGTTCTGCTGTCTGATACAAGAGGATAAATTGAATTGATAGAACTCACCATTATTCTGATTCACCATTGCATATTGCAACGTCGTATCGAGACTCTGATGACCAAGCAGGTGTTGGACTTGCTCTATAGGCATGCCCTTATCTATTGCCATTGTTGCTAATGTGCGACGAAACTTGTGTGGATGCACCTTGGGTATATTCAAATCTTTCCCCATCTGACGCAGTCTAATCTCCACACCGCTAATCTGCAATCTTTCATAAGGAGCCAGGAGTGATACAAACAACGCTTCATTGCTATCTGTACGACTATTGATATATTTCTGCAAATGAATCTTTGTACGAGCATCGAAATACACCTTACGCTGCTTATCACCTTTGCCGGTAACAATACATTCCCTATTGTGGTAGTCAATATCTGAGCGATTGAGCTTAACCAATTCTCCAACACGCATTCCTGTTGATGCCAATAAATCTATCAATGCCAAATCACGTGGATTTGAACAATGGTCTCGCATCAATTCAAGAGATTCATCAGTATATGTTTCCTTTACGGTTTTACCTACCTTTACTTTATGGATTCTTCGTACAGGACTCTTTACTATATAGTTTTCTTCTTCTAACCAAGAAAAGAAACTGGATAGTATTCGTCGGATATTATCTACCGTTACTTTGCTCGCGCCACTTTCGCTTTGATATGTATTTAAGTAATGTCGTAAATCGTCAGTTGTGATATGGATTACCTCTTTGCCCAGCTTAATCAATGCATTATTTATAGTACTGCGATAATAGGCGATTGAATTAGGAGAACATCCTTCAACTTTCTTGGCTGAGATAAAATTCTCTACCAAGATTTGATTATTACTTTCTGTATTGACAGCATCTTTTTCAGTCACGACAATGTTACGGAAGGTGTAATCAAGCACCTTACGCAACTGGGCCAACTGCTCATTATTCAATGAACTGAGCATAGCCTGTTCTATTTCGTTAATCAAGTTCTTAACCATAATCTTACTATATTATAAAGTTAGTCAATTAACGCGCGACCTAAAAGTAACTTTATCACCTAACTTAGTCACTTTTGTATAGCAAGTGACTAAGTTAAGTGACCAAGTTTATCTAATCATCCCCTTCAACTATTACTACTATTCCCATATTAAATTATTGCCTAGGATTTACTCTGCAAAAAGAAATATACTGATTAACAAGTATTTAGATATATATCTGATTTATTCTGCAAATAGTTCTATTTTTTTATTGGGAGTTTAGAAGAAGATTTTTCTATCTTTTTATCATCAGAAACCACACGACGCTCAACTTTCTTTATGTCTTCTGCAACAGGAAGTTCTTCTGGGCGGATTCCACGTTCTCCAAGCATACTTCGCACACTAACATTGTTCTGTACATGTTCACGCGTAATAGAGGATTCTCCATACAGATTTTTCTGTTCTACATTATAATTAGTCATTTCTGTTGCCAGGTTCTTTGCCGCAATAGTTAATGTTGGCAAAAAATCCGCTAATGGACGATTTGACTTAATCCCTAATCTGTGTTTCATATCTTCAGTTGTATGCCCTCCAAATAGTGCAGTATCACCTTTTGAACGAATTCTACCATATCCTTTATCATCAACTCCTCTCTGATAAATATTTTGAGATAGTTGTTTTTCGGACGAGCGCAATCGATCTCGAGCTTCAAGTCTTGATATTTCTTGGATTCGTTCTGCTATTATCTCAGCTCTTCGAGTTTGAACCGCAAAATAACCTTGAGCAAAAGCAATTTCTTCTTTTTTAGGATCTCCGTTTTGTGCAATCAAATAACAAGCATATCGGGTCAACATGAAGTCTATGACCTCACGCTGTGAACCACTACCTAAAGATACCATTTTCGTGACCTCACGAAAATGGTCATCTACATTGACATTCTGTTGTTTACATGATTCTACTGCTCTACCTATAGCAACCTGAAAATTTTCCCAACGAGCATAGCCTAATAATTTTTGCAAATCTCGCGCAAACCAAACTTCCACATTCTCACTACCGTCATCACTCTTGATGATTTGGCCAATTGCATCAAAGTTGGCTTTATGTTGATTAATTCTTTGTATATCCATAATGTATTCTATTAATTATTTATCAAACTCTTTATTACTTGGTCTATTGCCTCTATCGATTTGCGGAGTTCAAATTCTGAATTTATCGGCTTGTGTGAGGACCTCAACAAACAAGATTTGTTCATCCATACTAGGAACAGGAACTTTCATTTTCTTGATATCTGAGAATACGATATCAACTTGATTTGTAGAACCAGTTACATATTGCCTGTATATTTCTGCTTGCGTATCATTTAAAGAAAGGTATGTATTAAGCACTTCTGGAAGAATCACTGCTCTATCTGTTGACAAGGCAATCACATGTCCATCATTTATGTAGGTATTATTGTCTGAAGGACAAATAAATACACAACATCGTCCAAGAGTACCATTTCCAGTTGCATTCAAGAGAACATCTCCTGATTCAAGTATTCTCTTCCTAACTGGGATTTCCTCGTTGTGGTATTTTATATTACCCAAACGTTGACCATCCCAATGGATACATGCTTGATTAATCACTAAGACAGAAGAAGATTCAACATATTTTGGCGTTATCCCCTTATTCATGATTGGACAAACCGATTCAAGGGTTTGCTTATTATGAGTATTATAATACATCTCGATAAATTGCGATTTCACCATTTCTTGGGTGGCAGTGAGAAGTTTCTTATATGACTCCTTTAGTCTGTATGCAGCCCACAATTTATCTGCTAAGATACGCTGCTCTTCGATGGGGGGAAGATCGAATTCGTAGTCTTTCAGATGTTCCCACTTTACTCTAGGAGATAGACCTCCAGCTGAGCGAGAAACGGCATAATCGAAAAACTTATCATTCTGAATAATGAACGGAAGCAACAAAGGGTCTACCTTACCAGGTATAGCCTCTATCACAGTAATATCCCCAGAACAAATACCATCAAAATCAGCAATAGCGGCCTTTTTTAGATATGCTCTTCTTCGGCCAAACAAGATTTGTCCCTTCTTGAAAGTCTTCGTAAATGTATTCTCGGTGTCTACATCATATCCAGAGAACTTGATTTCTTGAGGAATAAGATGCTCTAATCCTACAATGGGGACACCCGATTTATCACCTTTATGAGTTGCCCTACTTTCTCTTGCAAATTCTTCTAATTTCATACTCATTTGCCGATTAATGTAAACATTTCAGTTATTGAAGAAGTCATCTCTGCATGAACACTCTTCCAATTGCTCAATGTTTCTGAAACTGATAAAACATTAAAGTTATTTTCATTATTCAAAGCATTGGCATATAAAGAGATATTGAGATTGTAGTTGTAATTTGCAATCTGTTCAAGAGATGCCACGGTGCTGAAATTCTGAATTTCAGAAGCATTAAAATATGCAGATACAATCTTTTCAATATGTACCTTTTCCAGATAGCTCTCTGCGTTTTTTCGTGTAACTTCCTTAAGAGCGTTGATAAAAATGATTTTGTTCTTCAAGGTGCTACGTTTCTGATTATTACATATCAGAATGCAAGCTTCCATGGGTGAATTGTAAAAAAGGTTTGCACCAAGGCCAATAACACATTCTACAACATCACTCTTTATCAGTTTTTCTCTTAAACTTTGTTCTTCATCTCTAAACAGAACACCATGAGGGAAAAGTATTGCACATCTACCTGTCTTATCATCCATAGATGCAAGGATATGCTGGAAGAAAGCGTAGTCTGCACGCCCTTGAGGTGGAGTTCCCAAGAAATTACGTCCCCACTTATCGTTCATAAAAGCTTCACGATTCCAAGTCTTAATAGAATATGGTGGATTAGCCAACACAATATCAAACTTACGCAACCTACTTCCGTCTACAAATGCAGGGTGTGCTAAGGTATCTTCACGAACAATAGAAAAGTCTTCTACACCATTCAGGTAAAGATTCATTCGGGCAATGGCGCTGGTGAGTGCATTAATCTCTTGGCCAAATACCTTTACACCTTGCCATGGTTCACCCTTTTTACGAAGAAAGTCCAAACACTTCACAAGCATACCACCCGAACCACATGTAGGGTCATAGATACTTTCACCTGGACGTGGCTGAAGAATCTCTGCCATCAAATCTACTACAGTACGATTGGTGTAAAACTCCTGTGCTGTATTGCCAGCATCGTCGGCAAACTTACCAACCAGATATTCGTAAGCCTGTCCCATTTCGTCTGCAGGGCATGCTTTAAGCGACAAATTGTATCGTGAAAAATCTTCAATCAGAGACGTTATGATATGGTCGGGCATCTTCGCCTTGTTGGTCCAGCCGTCTTTAGGGCCAAAGATTCCTTCCAAACCTCCAATCACACGACCATCTGCATGCTCGCCTGGATTGGCCTGTTCAATAGCAATAAAGGCTTCCACCAAGCGTTGGCCTACATTTTCTGTACACTCGCGTACATCACGCCAATGGGCACCATCAGGAATACGAATTACCAATTCTTGAGCTTGGGCATTGGCATACTCTATACCACCTTCGCAAACATAACCTTCAAACTGCTCATCGTACACATCAGAAATTCGTTTGAAGAATAGCAAAGGGAAAATATATTCTTTGTAACCAGCAGCATCAATCTGACCACGAAGGCGAGTGGCTGCTCCCCAAAGGAACGATTTCAAGTCTTCCAATGAAATAGGTTCATCGGGATTTCTATAATATTTTACAAGTTGTTCCATAGGGTTATAAGTTTATCAGTTTTCTAAATTCTTCTTCACATCTCTTTACCTCCTCGTATGCTGCCTTGAACTCAGCAAGCACTTCGGCATATGGACGGATTTCCTCTTTGTGATATTCCACGTATTTATTAGGAGAAAGGTCATAATCCTTGGCGGCAATAGCATCTAGAGTGACCACTTTAGCAAAGTCTTCTACATCTTCGTAGTTGATGTAAAGTTCGTAAAGGCGGTCTACATTTTCAGGAGAAAGTATATTCTGTGCACGCTTTACGGTGAGAATCTTTGTTCCATCAATCATCAGTACTCGCGCACTATGTGCAGCTGGTTTCAAGCGTCTTAATATCAAGAAACAGGGAGAAAGACCTGTGCCATAGAATAGTTTATCGCCTAATGTCACAACAGCTTCAATCAAATCGCTCTTTACCAGTTTCTCACGAATGCGGCCTTCTTCATTACCACGGAACAATACGCCTTGAGGCATAACAACCGCCATACGGCCATTGCCGGATGCCATACTTTTCACCATGTGTTGAATCCAGGCATAGTCTCCGCAAGAATCGCTGGGTGTTCCCCAAACATTACGACCATATTTATCGGATGACCATTCTACTGAACCCCATTTCTCAAGAGAGAAGGGCGGGTTAGCTATAACACAATCGAATTTAGCAATCTCTCCATTCTGCAAAATCTTAGGTGAACGAAGTGTGTCACCTTGCATGATATTAAAGTCACTGGCACCATGCAGGAACAAGTTCATCTTTGCAATGGCAGAGTTGACAACGTTCTTCTCCTGGCCGAATATACTTCCACAACAAAGACTTGAATGATTCATGTGCTGTACCGCCTCAATCAGCATACCGCCACTACCACATGCCGGGTCATAGACAGTTTCACCTGGTTTCGGATCGAGAATGCGTACAAGCAAGCTTACGACCGAACGAGGCGTATAGAATTCTCCAGCTTGAGCCTTACTGTCATCTGCAAATTTCTTTAGCAATATCTCATATGCATCACCCATTAAATCAGCCGGGTAATCATTGTTGCCCAATCGGCGGGTAGACAGATGTTCTATCAAATCACGAATCTTGCCATCAGAAAGGTTTTTCTTATCTGTCCATTTCTGTGCGCTGAACATCGACAATACACCATATAATGTATCCGGATTGGCCAACTCTATACCTCGCATTGCTCCAACAATTGCAGCACCAAGATTCTCAGAGCGTTCGCGAATATCACTCCAATGGCAACCATCTGGAATTACAAAACGATGTTGTTCAGGCAAGGATGCATACTCCTCATCGCCACCACTTTCTTCAAGCGCAGTTTGAGTTTCCTCGTCATATACATCAGATATACGCTTAAAATAGAGGATAGGTGTTATATAATCTTTGAAGTTATCTTGACTCACAGGACCACGCAATATGTTGCATGCCTCAAACAGGAAGTTGTACAGATTCTGCACGCCTTCCATTTTAAGGGTTTTCTCGTCTTTGGGAACCAGAGATTCTTCTTTATTTTTCTTTTTTACCATAATATATTGCTATCATATGAAGATAGAGAACTATTTTGTAGAGTTAAGAAGCTCTTTTACATCTATATCGAGTACTCGAGCTATTTCTCGGAGTGTTGCCACATCGGGCTGGGAAGTATTAGTACACCATTTAGAAATGGTTGCAGGGTTTTTGCCTAAAACTTCCGCAAGCCATTTACTAGTTTTCTTCTTTTCTACAAGAACTACTTTTATTCTATTCATGTCGTTCATGACGTAATTTTTATTGCTTTGAACGCAAAGATAATTAAAAGTCTATTAAAAATCAGCAATTCCTATGATAAATCTTTCTTAAAAATGGATTTAACCCTTATTTGTATAAAATCAACTCACCGCTACCACCATATTTCTTGGTGATAGCGGTCTTTGAAAAGCTATCGGGAGCGCCCCTTATTCTGCTTCACACTGTATTTGGCCATAATGTATTTGACGGCATGTGAAAAGCATCTTCTTTGGAATGCAAAATCAGGTTCATCAGGTCTGCGACCATCCCAACGTAGGTCTGATTCATTTCCTCCGCCTCCACCCCCAGTTGGAACTACGTAATCTCCACCTATAAGAGCTGTTGCTACTGCACATAACTCATCACGTAAAGATGGTATCGAGAGGTAGTCAAAAGTCTTCAATGCCAAATTAGACCAGTAATTCATGCATTCCGTCAGCGTCTTGTTTTCTGCTTTTAACGTATGAACTTCTTTCATATCCACCAAAATATTCTGGCGAACAGCTTCAACTTGATTAGCGGCTTCATTTCTATAAAGTTCCTCCAATTTACGCCCCATAGCGGTAAATTGCTTCTCGATAATCGTATTTTGACGTTCCAACCACTTATCGGTTCCAAACATTGGCGGTTTCTCTGTAATCTGTGGAGCATTAAACTCAATCTTGTAATTCTTGAAAGGTCTATTCACAGAATGAATGTTTTGGATATCTTTCAGCAACGAGTCCAACTCCTGCTGCTTTATCATCAACTTGGTTTCCTTATCATCGAGTCTTTCTTGGCAATCATGTATCAAATCTTCAATGCACGCTTTCTTGTTTTGATATTCTGCCAATACAACACGTCCTGCAGCCAAATCTTTCTCCAAGATTTTTAATTCATCGGAAAACATTTGCATTTCAGCCTCGATATTATCCTTCATGGTTTGCAATCCTCTGATGGCTTTTTCCATCTTCTTCTGCTCCTTTGCGAGTTTACGGATATAATCTCGCTTATTCAGGTGCTGGATATTTCGACCTTCTACGCTGTCACCCCTCTCCAAACCGTATTTACTACCAACTTCTTCATAGAGTGAGGTATGCATTTCCTTGAGTATTGAACCATACTCATATTTATTCTTTCCGAATTTTGCAGACCACATCACACATTCACGACCACTTTTAGGACGTACCCCAACAGGAACAATAAGTGCATGAATATGTGGTGACGTTTCATCAAGATGAACCTGAAAGCCGATGATATTTTCTTTCCCATACCTACGACAACACCAATTATATACATCCAAAGCCCATTGCTCCACCTCTTTGCATCTATGTATATGGCTATTATCAGAATCTTTATCAAGTTTTAGGTCCTGAGTGCCAAATGCCATTTCCAATGTACGCTCTCGATTGCCACCAAAGATGAGACGAGCACAACAATTGGGTTGAATCTTACTATCCGCTTTGAATGGACGCCAACCAAGTTCATTTAGCCGTTCTTGCAAACGAACATCAAGTCTTTTATCCTGATAGCCCAAAGAGTGAATCTTACCATCGGGGCCAATCTCAAAATTAAGCCTCATTCTGGTTTTGTCGTAGTTATTAATAGAATCGTTGTTCTTAGAATCAATCATCTTATCGTCCCATCTTCTTTCGTTTTCATTGGCTTCTGCTGCGCCAAAAGATTTGCATGCATCTAAATGCATGGCTTGTTTAATACTTTCATTCATAGATCTAATGTTTTAAAAGTTACACATTTGAGCTTGCTCATTTAGAGTTGTGTTTGCCAACCACAAATGGGAGTTTCTTGCTGCAAGGCAAAAAGTCCTTATTGTGTTATGGATTTTATTTTAACTCCTGGACCAAGCTCCTTTGTTATTTAAGTTTTGTACAATCTAAGTGGACTCTGTCATCTGCTGAGCATCTATCAACTCCAAGCCTAAAGCATCAATGAGATTTTGTAAAAGAGGGTTCTTCTCAATCATCATTTGTAGAATCTGGTGTTTGGATGGAGAGAATAGATAGTAGTCAGAAATATCAAGTCCTTTGGATTGTTCTTCTTCAGTTGCTATCTGTTCAAGCATATCCGAGACTACAACTCTGCTGCAGATTCTTGTCAGAATTATCGATTTCTCTTTCCACAATTGCGTAGCTCCCAAATCAGGGATTAGAGTTACATCCCTACCTTTAAGACTGTGAACAAATTCTTCTTTGAAGCATCCATTAATGCCGCCAGTTGCCACCCAAACATAGTTCGGAATGAAGTGACTCATGACAATAGCCGTCTTTTCGCTTTCCACCAATATGACCGGTGCATCCGGATATCTTATCAATAGATGTTCGCCAAATAGACATTGCTTCAGATTGAAATCTTTAAGTTGTAGTTCACGATGCGCCCAGCTTACATAGCTGTGGGGTTCTTTAACCCTATGCCCTGTCTCAGAATTATAAAGTATAATCTTGCCAGAACGTACCTGCTCATTAGCATCAATTTGCCAAAAAACTGTTGCACCTCCCCATTTAGCCGATGTACCAACATGATATAAATGGAATACCCTTTGGGCTTCAGCTTCACCAAACACCCTACATAAGTATTTGTATAAGGGATTCTTCTCAAAATGAGCAAGACTCGCATTAAAATACTCTAAGGGAATAAAAGAGGGTGGCACAATAATTTCTTTTTCATGAGTACTTTTCACAGGCTGTACATAATCACTAGACCGTTCTTCCTTGATGTTTGCATTGGGATTATCACGAAAGAAATCACGTGGAGTGTAATGATAACCACAACTGATTTCATGGTCACATTTCCCAACCTCATTGGAAAAACTTACAACTCCCTCTTCATCAACATATTTCACAAAACATCGAGGTCTCTCACAACTAGGGCAAGCAATCTTGCTTCCCAAACTATACTTTTGCAAATGAAATCTATACTTGCTCATGGATAGATAAGTTTATTCGTTTGCACTATGCACTTTTGCACTATGCTTTGTCTGTAATTCCTCAACTTGGGTTGAAAGTGCAATAGTGCAAGATGCATTTGATGTTTGGTGTTGAATTTTTCGATATTCGCCATGCTTGGTTTTTTCCAGAATTGGCTGCTTTGTCTGACAGAGTTTCTTTAATGCATAGAATACGGTTCTTCTGGGTATTTCATATATTTTCGCAGCAGCGATAGCATCGCTTGCTGTGAATGTATTACCCAACTGAGATAACCAGTCTTCTTTTACATCACCGATAGTATTAGACAAAAGTATCTCTTGTATCCTATGGTAAGTATCTTCATAGTAATCAACCATACGAATAGCGGATTTCACAGAAGACAGGCTTACTGGCTGCATATCTTCTTCGCCTACAGCCCATTTCATTATCTGAAATATCAAGGATAAACGTCCTGCATGGCCATTAAGTTTCATACTGCGACTCTCCACATCTGCATCATCGTCGATGCTATTAACATTATCAATGATATTGTTATACCAATCATAAAAATACACCTCTGCCTCCTCTGTCATTTCCAAAACTTTTGGTTCTGCAACATTCCTTATTTCATTAATCGTGCAGGGAATTTCAAGTACTTTGTTGAGAATAGTCGCCCATTGCCCTGCTATATCAGGTTTTGGGATACTATTATCATTTCTTCTCCATCTTGAAATCTTCCTGTCTTTTGGAAAAATAAAGATAAACCTATCAAGGAATCCGTTAGCAATGAACTCTTTTCTGAACACCTCATGTAACATGTTGGTCTGTACCGTTCCTATTACATTAATACACGGCGTTTTAACACGAATATGACGTGATGAGGACTTGCGTAGAACTTTAATCGTACCACCACTATAAGCTGTTAGCAGAAGTTCAATAAGATTATTATTGCCATTGTATCTCTTTGCAAAATTGAATAGCCCAATAATCTCGTCGACAATTATAGCTATCCCTCGTGGATTGCGCCAATGAGCTTCTACCATTGCTTCTGGTGTGAAGTCTGATATAATATTGGTCAACCACTTGGGCGCTTTCAATTTATCATTTCCTCCGTTCGCCTGCTTGGCACGCTCATATTTCTCAAGTTCCTCACTATATTTCTCGTCAAGACGATCATCCAAATCGTTAATAGGTTTGTAGAGGAAGTTAAGAGGAGGAGTTTTGCCTAAACCTGGTCGCCCAATAAGCATCATATAAAGAGATGGACTGTCTTTCCACTCATTTCTGATATTGATTTGGTATGATGCCTATGGCAGCCGCCATCGCAGATATAATAATGGATGCCACATACTCAACATTGAAATTTTCATGTCGAGAAAGGTTCAGAATAATTTCCTGAATTTTATCAGGGAAAACATCCAACGGCAATCCTCCATCAAGATTATGCTCTACCTTTGCTCGGAGCATATTGGTTAAATGCAACTTATCGACCATAGCCACCTCCTCTCCGTTGGGGTAGTTCATCACTTGCCGCAAAGGCATCATAGTGAAAATTACGAAGGAATCGGTCTACATCTTCTTGAGTATACCAATATTTGTCTCCTTGACGTGAATATCCAAGGTAACCATTATCACGCAATTTCTTTAGGTATTTCTCCTTTATACCCAATTTTGCCATCAGTGCCTTATTATCATATAGATGATTTTGGGGCATTTGATGTTGAGCCAAAGCCTTTTCCTGCTCCTCTACAGTGTGGAGGATTTTCTCCAGCAATTCCCGTTCACATAGGGACTCTACATTCTTAATTTTAGCCATATACTTAAACAATTATGGCTTGACGGTCCTGATGCACACTCGGACTTTAAGCCGGGTTATTTCGCTATGGTACGATTGTGCACGTCGTCCATAGCTGCCACGAAAGTAGCGAACCTTTAGGACCTCGAATGTTATGGTAGATTAGTTAGTGTGTTATGAATAATGTTAGGGTAAGTTATGTTGAAGTTATGATTGAGACGCAACTATCTGATTATAAATAAAAAAGAGTAGCCGTTTAGCTACTCAAAAAATTTATCAATCTCTGTTGATTTTACTGGGACTGCTAGGTCTTTCCTATTTTGTCGGGATTGCCCTAGCCCCGAGATGTCAAACAAATTATTTAGCTCTGTGTCCGGGAAAAAAGTTTCTCCAAACTTCCAGGATCCTTTATCATCAAATTTTGAAGGTATTGGTTTGTCCCCACAATAAATACGCCCACACATATACGCCAAAAGAACTTTTGATTCGTTCCATTTATAGTGTGTGCCATCTTCTTTCATATAACCAGCTTCTATGGCCTTTGCAAAAACTTTACGAGCCAATTCTGTATCCAATGTTTCAGAAAGAATAATTTCAGCATCAACAGATACAACTTCTTCCACATTCATAATATTTTTCTCACGAAGAATTTCTGCACCAATAACTAATGCAGCTGCTGAAATCAGAAACATAATTGTGCCCCAAAACTCTGATGAGCCAGTTTCGTTATCGCTGACAGGATTTACAATTCCAAGTCCAACGAGTAATAATGTGCCTACGAATAATGTAATTGCACTTGACCATAGAATTACTCTTGCGTATTTTTTGAAGACGAAGGCAATTGCCAACAAGATAACACAAAGACCAATATTAAGAAATATAATCTGCAACATACTTCATTCAAATTATTTCTAGAGTTTTAAATTCATCTTTTAAACGTGCCACCTCAGTAGAAAGAGTTTCCGGAAGAAATCTTGCATAAACTTTCTCTGTAACATCGGTACTACCATGTCCTAAAAGGCGACTTACTACAGTCATTGACAAACCTTTGTTTAATGCAAACACTGCAAATGAGTGTCTAGCTACATGCATTGACAAATTAAACGGCAGCCCAATCTGTTCACCCACTACCACAAGTGACTGATTGATGCATTTCGTGGCATTATTACGAGCTTTATAAAGGGCTTCAGCATCATCTAGGTCTAATTCTTCTTTCACAAGATTGAATACATATTTGCAGCCTTCCCGTTTTTCTTGCCACTGTCTTAAGATAGATATAGCTTGCTCTGTAAGAGGAATCACATGGCGTTTGTTTGTCTTAATCATAATTTTTCTCAACTCTTTCTTCTCAAAGTTGATATGCCCCCATTGCAATGTCATTACATCCACAACACGAAGTCCGCAAGCATGGAAAGCAAAGAAGAAAATCTCCAGAAACTCTTTCCTGCGTGGTTCAGGGCAGGTTTTGTAGTATTCCAATAGAGCAAGTAATTGTTCTTTATTCAGACTCTTCCCATCAAATTCACTTTCCTCTTCCGACAAAGATACCTTAGTAATAATACGCATATCCTGTATTCGTGCATTGACAGAAGGTTCCAGCATACCCATCTCACATGCGTAAGCACATGCTTTTAATATTGGTGTTAAAGAGTGATTGATTGTTGCATCACTATTCTGCTTTATCTCTCTACGCCACAAAATATATGCATCCAATAATTCAGGAGTGATATCGCCGACATAGATAGAATCGGTACGATATGTACCCTGTTTCGTAGAACGAAGGAAGGTTTGGAATATATTCATTCCGCTTTTACCGTTTTCATATCGACTACGGCCAATCTTGTTTCTTGAGTATTCTGAATAAAGACGCTCCAATGTGAACTCAACAAAATCTTTTCCTTGGTCTGGGCGTGTCAATGGCTTATCTGCAAGGAATCCCGAAATAATGTCAGCAGTGATTTGATTGGGATGCTTTTCATTATACTCAGCAAGCATAGAGTCAATCCGCTCAACACGTGCCAATAACAGTTGATTGAGACGTTTGTACTCAGATCCATAACTGACACGAATTTCTCCACGACCTTGATTGCCGTTCTGATTCCAGTCGGTTTCCTTAACAAAGACATTTGTTGTCTTACGTATAATTTGTCTATTCCAAGTATATTCCAACTCAATAGGGTAGGCTTTATTTTTGTCAGACTCCTTCGGAGTACGGAGACGATATTTGCCCAACGGATATAATCTCTTCGGTCTTCCCATACGCTTCCTTTCGTTTTAATATTCCTGAGGATGCACAAAGGTAGTGTATTTTAGACAAACAAACCCTATTTTCAAGAAGGAAAATTGCATTTTAGACAAACAAACCGCACCATTCAAACCTATAAAACACCAGCGGGACAAACAAATTATTTTTGCTTATCCCGCTGATATTTAAGTGATTAACTTAGATTTTCCTTCTTAATACTCCTCCTCGTTGAAGAAGAAATCGTCCTTGGAGGGGTAGTCGGGCCAGATGTCTTCGATAGATTCGTAGATTTCACCCTCGTCTTCTATCTCCTGCAGGTTTTCGAGCACTTCGAGCGGCGCACCCGAACGTACTGCATAGTCGATGAGTTCATCTTTCGTTGCGGGCCAGGGGGCATCTTCGAGTTTCGATGCCAGTTCAAGCGTCCAATACATAGTCACAATATTTTTAAGTTCCCAATTGTCAACGGATTATTTGTCCTCAAGGGGTGTTAACCCGTTATGGCTGATTTGCAAAAGTATAAAAAAAACGAGAAAAACAAAGAAAAATCGGCAAAACATCGTGCGTGTGTTATTATGTGGTTGGTAACCAATGTTTTGAGCGGTGAAAAAAACTCGGCTGCAAATTGCGGCGAAAGGGTTTTGCCTCCTCCGGCGGGCGGCATATTCCACGGAAC
>OGNB01001263.1_pt1 | contig 15002 bp, 11 predicted proteins | sample 1573301 | NCBI WGS metagenome assembly OGNB01 (sample SAMEA2581914, study PRJEB24529) | metagenome | biome: Human gut stool | place: China | collected 2011
GGGGGGCGGTGTGGTGTGCCCCCGCCGCAGGATCGGAAGGGCGGCACGGCCGCCTTCCCGAATATTGGCCGTCATGCCGGGCCAGGAAGCGAGGGAGCAGGCCGGACATGACGGGAAACACGGTCGTTACACCGGTGGCATGATGTAGAAGTCCAGACCGAGGACCACGACGGTGAGCCAGAAGTAGAGGATCGTCAGCAGTACGGAGATGAGCGCCGCGATCATGCCCCAGACGAACATGGTGCGGAGGTTGGCGCCATAACCGGCCACGATGCCCTGGGCACCGGTGGCGGAAGCCACGGCGTACGACCAGCTGATGGCCGAGCCCGTCACCCAGACCCAGGGCACGGCCCCAAAGGCCAGCCCGCGCCAGTTGGCCATGGATTCGATGGCCAGGGGCACCATGACACCGGCGGCCGCGGTGTCGCTGGTCACCTGGGACAGGGCGTTGGAGGCCACGCTCCAGGCCACGATGGACAGGGTGTCATTGATGCCGACGAGAGGCGTGATCCAGCTCCCGAACATGGCCCCGGCCCCTGTCGTGGAGAGGATCTTGCTCAGCGCCACGGAGGCGGGCCACATGAACAGGATGGTGATGGGGAAGTGGTCGCGCAGGGCCTTGACGGACAGGATGGTCTCATCCTTGGCGTTGCGGGCGGGCCAGAACAGCATGAGCAGCGGGATGATGCAGAACAACTGGGTCGGCTTGAGCCAGGACCACTGGGGCCCCTTGGTGTACGGGGCGTACAGGGGCTGGAGGACGGCCAGGAGGATGGCCAGCGCGAAACCGTAGAGAGAAACCTTTTCCTCATAGGTCATGGGGCCGAGCTTTTCCAGTTCCTGCCGGTAAAATTCCTTGCTGCCGCTGAAGCGCTCCATGTCCGTATGCATGAAGTACATCATGAGGCCCACACCGGCGATGACAAGCAGGGAAATGGGCACCATGCGCAGGGTCCAGTCGATGAAGTAGATATCGTGCCCCAGGTACTTGTTGAGCAGACCATAGGTCACCACGGACTGACCGCCGCCCAGCGGGGTGGCCATGCCGCCCACACTGGCGCCCCAGGCCACGGCGATGAGGATGTTGGACGCCGCCTTGGACTGCCAGCGCTGCTCGTTGGTGTTGAAACCGGCGTACATCAGGGATGCCACGGCCACAGGGGCGAACATGGCGGCCACGGTGGTGTTGCCCACCACGAAGGAAGTGACCCCGCAAAGGAGGAACCAGCCCGCGGTCTGGGCGCGCACGCTGCCGTTGACGCGCATGAGGAAGTTCAGGGCCAGGCGGCGGGCAAAGCCCCAGCGCACCCAGGCGCAGGTGATGGCCGTGGCGCCGAAGATGAGGACGGCCTCACGATGCACATACGCCTCCAGCACTTTGCCCAGCGGCATGTAGCTGTAGACGCAGGCCACGAAGATGGGCACGAGGCAGGTCAGCTTGATGTCCACGACGCAGGTGATCCACCACCAGACCATCCAGAACAGGATGCCGAAACCGAAGCGGGACTCGATGGGGCCGAAAATGGGCAGGGCCAGGGCAAGCAGCAGCAGGGCAGGCCCTCCCAGGAGATGCAACAGACGGGAAGAAGACGACGATTCAGACATGACGGACTCCAGTCCTTATTCCGGGCGGGCCGTGTGGCCCGCCCCTCGATATCATGCCGCCCGCAGGGATCCGGGCAGACTACAGATGGCCGGGCGTCCTAAAGGACGACATCACCAACATAGCGGCGCTTGATGGAGAAGTGCTTCTTCCACTTGTCGGCCGCACGCTGACCGATGATGTATTCTTCGTCAGGATCACCGGCAGGGAAGACCTTGGGCGCCGTGGCGAGATCCCACAGGCCCTTCTTGCGGCGTTCTTCACGCTGGTCGATGAGCCAGTCATTGTAGCTTTCATATACGATATGGCCTTCAAAGCCATCCAGGGTGGCGGCACGGATGCGGCCGTCGAATTCGAGGTATTTTTCGATCATGCGTTCGCTGGGCATTTCGGGCTCCACCGTATTGGTGTAGCCGGCCTCTTCCAGTTCCTTGCCGGCTACGGCGGCGAAGATGCGCTGGTCGCGCAGGGAGAGCAGGTCCTTGTGGATACCCACGTACTTGTCGCTGATGGGCTTGCCCAGGGGAGCGTGGTCGCGGGAAGCCCCGCGGGCCTTGCACATGTCGGTCTTGTAGAACTCGAACATGCCTTCTTCAAAGTCTTCACCCAGGAATTCGCAGACGCCGCGCATGACCTTTTCCGGCTCGCGCACCAGTTCTTCATAGCGCACATCCAGCCACAGGCCCTTTTCACGCAGGGGCTCGCGCCATTCCTTGACGGCGTTCCAGCAACGTTTCCAGGACTGGGCGGCGCAATAGATGTTGGTGGGGCCGAAGGAGGATTCCATGTAGTCCACGCTGGCGTCGCGGCCATCGCGGGTGATGTAGATGAACTGGGCGTTGGGGAAGTCGTGGTGCATGGGGCCCACGAAGTAGAGGTTGTGCGGCGTCTTCTCGCCCCAGCGGGGTTTGTTCACATACTGGGCGAAGCGCAGATGCATGCCCGCATACAGACCGGCAAAGCTGCGTTCGGGTGCCAGCTCGATGACTTCGTCCACGATGGTGCGGGGATTGACCTTCATCCCCCAGAAAGGCGTCTTGAGGCCAAAGACCATCTCCTGGGCCAGGGTGCGGAAGTTGGCTTCGACAGACAGGTCGCCGTAGGTGTGCAGGTAGGGATAGAAGCGGGGATAGTACCAGACCACTTCCGGGACGGCGATGCGGGAGTGGCAGCCCAGCAGGGCCATGACCAAGGTGGTGCCGGAGCGTTCGGCACCGATCATGAAGATGGGACGTTCCTGGAGGTTGAGAGGCATGGGGGTCTCCTTGTTGGGGATTTGGGGAATGTTGGGGATGTTTTCGATCAGGCCTGCAGAAGCGCACGGACGAAAATGAAGGCACCTACGATGATGCAGACGACTGAAACCATTTTTTTCAGGACGCCGGACGAGACGCTGTGGGCCAGCTTGGCGCCGGCCACGACGCCGACAAGTTCGGCGACCGTGACCAGAAGGGCCATGTGCAGGTCGACGAAACCGTTGGCGAAGTTACTGATGGAACCGGAAGTGGCAGCCGTGATCTGGATGACCTGGCTGGTGGCGATGGACGTGAGGGGCGTAAAGCCCAGGATGACCATGAGGGGCACGGAAAGCACGGGGCCGCCAACACCTGTCAGGCCCGAGCCAAAGCCTACGGTAGCGCCGATGAGAAGCAGCTGCAGACGCTGCCGTCCGTCACCGGGACGGTAGGTGATGGTGCCGCCCTTGGCAGGGAACAGGGCATAGATGCCCGCAAAGATGATGATGCACCCCAGGATGAGATTGAGGATCCAGGCCGGGGCGATGGCATTGGCCAGGGCACCGGGATAACCGCCTATAAGGCCGCCGATACAGACCGGGATGGTGATGCCCCAGTTGATGCTGCCGTGCTTGCAGTACAGCCAGGTCCCCAAGATGCCGGTAAAGATGAAGCTGAACAGGGACGTGGCCATGGCCGCATGGGTGGTCAGGCCACCGAAGGCGCTCAGGGCGGGGATCAGCAGGATGCCACCCACGCCGACAGTTCCAATAAGCCCGCCGACGATCAGGGCGACGATGAGAAGAAGGATGATCATGATTTGCTCCGATGTGATGTTGTTCACAAGTTAAGCAAACAGCGTGCCAAGGATAAAATTTTTTATAATATATTGTTTTTATTTTATTTTATTTAAAAACATGTCAATTGTGACATGATGCGTTTTTTGCAAAATAGAGATGAAACTTTCGATATCTGATACATATCGATGTGAAAGGCACAAGGCTCGCTCCAGCCTCCGGGGAACATAGAAAGCGCATTGCAAGCCCGCCGGTGTGGGTGTATGCTGCGCCCTATGTTGATGAAAAGCTTTTCTTCCTTCCGGGGGCGCTGTGTCCGGCATCTGGGCACGGCGGTCTTGTGCGTGGTCCTGCTGGGGTCTTCCCAGACTTCTTTTGCCGCGTCCGCCGGCCGGCAGGATGCCGTTGCCCGGCAGCCCGTCTATACCGGCCAGCGCTCGGCCGAGACGGCGGACAGGCCCGTGGCGGGCAAGAGCATCGGCATGTCCGATGCCGTGGAGCATGCCCTGCGCTTCAACCCCGGCCTGGGGGCGCAGGAAGCCGAGAGCCGTTCCTCCGAAGAAGGGCGAAAATCCGCGCGCGGTGCCTTCGGGCCGCGTCTGGGGGTGAGCTATTCCGCCACCAAGACCGAGAGCAAGCGCGATCCTTCCGCCACCATGGGCACCAAGAACCCCAAGATGGGCGTCTACAGCTGGGGCGTCGAAGTGACCCAGCCCATCTTCCAGGGCTTCCGCCTGCTCTCCACCTACCAGAAGGCCGCCCTGCAGGCCGACAGCGACAAGGCCTCGCTGCGCAAGGCCGAGCTGGACATGACCGAGCAGGTGCAGACGGCGTTCCTGGAATACCTGAAAGCCGGTGAGAACACCCGCAGCATGCGCGACAGCCTGACCCGCCTGCGCGAACAGCTGCGCATCGCCCAGGCCTATTTCGAAGTGGGCCTGAGCCCCCGTCTGGACGTGCTCCAGGCCGAGGTGGACGTGAGCGAGGCCGAGAGCCTGCTCATCGAGGCCGAGAACACCCAGGCCACCGCCCTGGCCAGGCTCAATACCTTGCTGGGCTTCGACGCCACGGCCGTCAATACCTATACCGGTACGCTCAAGGAAGTGGGCTTCCGCTATACGCTGGAGCAGTGTCTGGAGCTGGCCTACCGCCAGCGCCCCGACCTGTATGTGGCCCAGAAGGCCGTGGAGATCGCCCGCAAGAGCCAGAAGGAAGTGCAGAGCGACTACTATCCCCAGATCGAGGGCTATTACAGCATGACGCAGAGCGGCAATACGCCCGGCATGCAGCGTTCCGGCGAGAACGGCTCGCACGTCACCAACTGGGAAGTGGGGGCGCAGGCCACCTGGAACGTGTTCGAATGGGGCACCACCTACTATGCCGACAAGCAGGCCGGCTGGCAGGTGACCAAGATGCGTTACGAGCAGGAGAACCTCAAGCTGGAAGTGGGCTACGACATCAAGTCCAAGTATCTGGCCGTGCAGGAGGCCCGCAAGCGCATCGCCGTGGCCCAGAACAGCGTGGCGCAGGCCACGGAGGCCTATAACGTGGCCCTGGCCCGTTACCACGAACATGTGGGCACCAACTTCGACGTACTGGACGCCTCGGCCAATCTCACTTCGGCCCAGTCCTCTTTGACCGGTGCCAAGGCCGACTACCTGACGGCCCTTTCCCAGATCTATGTAGCCATGGGCGAATATCATCCCGACCTGCTGCGGGAAGGTGGCGCCGCCAGAAGAAAATAGACGGTCCCGTATGAGTGATTCTGAACAATTTTTGACAGTGACTCCCCTGGGTGGCCTGGGGGAGATCGGTCTCAACTGCCAGCTGTGGGAGACTTCCGCAGGCGTGGTCATGGTGGACTGCGGCCTGATGTTCCCGGATGATTTCCATTTGGGCGTGGACGTGGTCATCCCGCATTTCGGCGCGGTGAGCGCCGTGCGCGACAAATTGCTGGGCATCGTCCTGACCCACGGCCACGAAGACCACATCGGCGCCCTGCCGTGGCTGGTGCCCCAGCTGCGCGGCACGCGCATCTACGGCTCCTATTTCACCCTGGCCCTGGTGGAGCACAAGCTCAGGGAGCACGAGCTGCTGGACTGGGTGGAGCTGTGCCCGGTGGAGCCCGGTGACCAGGTGGCCTTGGGCGACATGACCTTCCATTTCTTCCCCGTGTGCCATTCCATCCCCGAAGGTTTCGGCCTGGGCGTGGAGACGCCCGTGGGCCGCATCGTCCACAGCGGGGACTTCAAGATCGATCCCCAGCCCCTGGCCGGCAGCGGCACGGATCTGGCGACCTTTCGCGACTTCGCCGGGCCGGAGGGCGCGCGCCTGCTGTTTTCCGATTCCACCAATGTGGAGCGCGACGGCCGTTCCCTCACCGAACGGGCCGTCATGGAGTCCCTGGGCAAGGTCTTCGACGAGGCCCCGGGCCGCATCGTGGTGACGCTGTTCTCCAGCCACATCCAGCGCATCCAGGAAGTCTTCGACCTGGCGCGCGAGCGCGGGCGCACCGTGGTCATCAGCGGCAAGTCCCTGGCCAACAATATCGAGATGGCCCGCGATCTGGGCATCGCCAAGCTGCCGCCCAGCTTTTTCAACGCACATAACGGCGTGCCCGACCTGCCCGACGAGCAGCTGGTGCTGGTGGTGACCGGCGCCCAGGGCGAACCGTTGTCCGCGCTGTCGCGCATGGTGCTGGGCGGCCACCGCCAGCTCAGCATCCGCAAGGGCGACACCGTGGTCATGAGCTCGCGCATGATCCCCGGCAACGTCAAGGCCGTGTCGCGCCTCATCAACGAGATGTATCGTCTGGGGGCCACGGTCCTGTACGAGAGCGTGCGGGCCATCCATGCCTCGGGCCACGCCCACCGTGACGAGTTGCGCGAACTGCTGGGCGCGGTGCGGCCTGAATATTTCGTGCCCGTGCACGGGGAGTACCGCCATCTGTTCAAGCACGGACAGCTGGCGCGCGAGTGCGGCGTCAAGCCCGACAATGTGGTCCTGCTGGAGGACGGCTGTCCCCTGACCCTGCTGCCGGACGGCATCCGTCTGGAGCCGCCCGTGCCGGTGGAATGCACGCTGGTGGACGGCAAGGGCGTGGGCGACGTGGGTTCGGCCGTGTTGCGCGAGCGCCGCATCCTCGGCGACGAGGGCATGGTCATCGTGGTGCTGGTGCTGGATGCCGAGACCGGCAGCGTGCTGCACGGGCCGGAGATGTTCTCCAAGGGCTTCGTGTTCGAGCAGCACTACAGCCATGTGCTGGAAGATGCCAAATGCCTGGTGCTGGACGAGATCGAATCCGTCCGCCCCGGGCAGCTCACCCGTCTGCAGGAAGGCATCCGGGCCTCGTTGCGACGCTTTTTCCGCCGGGTCCTGGAACGGGATCCGGTGGTCGTCCCCATCGTCAGCGAGGTGTAACTCTTTTGTATCTTTACAGGAATGAACAGGGTCGTGGTGCCGCCGCGGCCCTGTTTTACTTTTTTTTACATGATGCGGAAAGGCGGGTGCGTTGACAGAGGACAGGTATTTCTTACTATAATGCTCGTCTTTTGTGTCCGGTCGTCAGGAAAGACCGTTCGCCTTGACCACAGTGACGTATCAACTTAATATTTGTAGTCTTTATCTTGCTCGTCAGGCATGTCCCGCAGGATGAGCGGGCTTCCGGCAGGATGGTTCCTGCCACGGGCAACGGCGTACGGGCCGGGCACTCCGGCTGTGATCGCCGGTCCTAAGGCGTTCTTTAACCCCATTCAGCAAAAGGGATGTCCTCCACATGACTTGGGATTGGGATAAATTGCAGGAAAAACGGCAACGGCAGCAGGGGCAGCGCCCCTCCCGTCCGCTCTTCGGTGATGATGATAACGACACTCAGGACGAACAGCCCCGGCGCGCCCGGCGTTCGCCTTCCGGCAACGGGGGCGACGGTAACGGCTTCGACGGCAGGAATGCCCTGAAAAAGCTTTCCGGCATGAAGATGCCGGGCGGCATGGTGATCTGGCTGGTGCTGGGCTTGGTGGGCCTGTGGCTCTTGTCGGGCATCTATATCGTCAACCCTGACGAGGAGGGCGTGGTGCTGCGCTTCGGCAAGTACGACCGCACCGAAGGCCCCGGCCCCCATTACGCGCTGCCCGCTCCCATCGAGACCGTCTACAAGCCCCAGGTGACCCAGGTGCTGCGCTGCGAGGTGGGCTTCCGCTCCACCGGGCAGGCCACCACCTTCCGCCAGGGCGAGCTGCGCAGCGTGCCCAAGGAAGCCTCCATGCTTACCGGTGACGAGAACATCGTCAACGTCCAGTTCAGCGTGCAGTACAAGATCAGCGACGCGGTCAAGTACCTGTTCAACATCAGCGACCCCACCAACCTGGTGCGTAACGCCGCCGAGGCCGCCATGCGCGAGGTCATCGGCAACAGCCTCATCGACTCGGCCATCACCGACGGCAAGCTGAAGATCCAGAGCGACGCCACGGTGCTGCTCCAGGAGGTCCTGGACCGCTACGAGGCCGGTATCCAGGTGCTGGCCGTGCAGATGCAGGACGTGCATCCGCCGCAGGAAGTGAGCGATGCCTTCAAGGACGTGGCCAGTGCCCGCGAAGACAAGAGCCGCATCATCAACGAGGCGGAGGCCTACCGCAACGCCCTGCTGCCGCAGGCCCGCGGTGAGGCCGCGGCCATCCTCAACAAGGCCGAGGCCTACCGGGTGGCGCGCCTGCAGCAGGCCGAAGGCGAGTCCCGCCGTTTCGACGCGCTGCGCCAGGAATACGAGAAGGCTCCCGACGTGACCCGCCAGCGCCTGTATTACGAAACCATGGAAGAGATCCTGGCCGCTTCCAAGGACAAGACCCTGCTGGACAGCGGGGTCTCCGGCAAGGTGCTGCCGCATATGCCTCTTCCGGGTACGCCCGCTTTCGGCGTCCTGCCCTCGGAGAAGAAATAATGACCAAGAATCCCCTCCTTTACGGTGTCCTGCTGCTGGTGCTGGCCGTTTTCGTGACCCAGTGCTGCTTCACCGTGCACCAGACCCAGCAGGCCCTGGTGCTCCAGCTGGGCGATCCCCTGCCCGAGATCTACCGGCCCGGCCTGCACTTCAAGCTGCCCTTCATCCAGAAGGTCGTCTATTTCGACGCCCGTGTGCTCGACTACGCCGCCAGCTCGCGCGAGGCCTTCACCGTGGACAAGAAGACCATCGTGCTGGACAACTACGCCCGCTGGCGCATCAGCGATCCCCTGCAGTTCTACCGCACCATGCGTACCATCCCCGGTGCGCAGGCCCGCCTGGACGACGTGGTCTATTCGCAGCTGCGGGCCCTGGTGGGCGCCTACACCCTGACCGAGGTGGTCTCCAAGGAGCGCGCCACCATCATGACCCGCGTGACGGAAAAGGTCTCCGACCTCATGAAGCCCTACGGGGTGGAGGTCCTGGACGTGCGCATCAAGCGTACCGACCTGCCTACGGAGAACCAGCGCTCCATTTTTGACCGCATGCGGGCCGAGCGTGAGCGCCAGGCCAAGCAGTACCGTTCCGAAGGCCAGGAAGAGGCCACGCGCATCCGTTCCGATGCCGACCGCCAGAAGGCCCTCATCCTTGCCGAGGCCAACCGTGAGGCCCAGGTGCTTTACGGTCAGGGCGATGCCCAGGCGGCCGCCGTCTATGCTGCGGCCTACGGCAAGTCGCCGGAATTCTATTCCTATCAGCGCTGGCTCGACGCCCTGCGCAAGTCCTTCAAGGAGAACAGCAAGATGGTGCTGGGCAGCCGGGTGCCCTTGCTGGATCTGCAGAAGTAGGTGGACCATGGGCTTTACGGAAATCTACGAACGCATCAAGCTGGCCACCAACTGCCGTACCCAGGTGGAGCTGGCGGAACTGCTCAACATCCGCCAGTCCAGCATCTCGGACGCCAAGCGCCGCGACTCCGTGCCGGGCGACTGGTACATGAAGCTCTTCGAGCGTTTCGGCCTCAATCCCGACTGGCTCAAGTACGGCGTGGGGCCCCTCTATCTGCGCACGGACAAAGGGTATTGTCCGCAGGAGGCCCCCCAGGCCCTGGCCGAGACCGTGGCCTGCTACGGAGACGACTTTACCCGGTCCACCGTGGTGGACGTTTATGACATGGCCTGTATCTATACGGACGAAGCCCCCAGACCCGCCTTGTCCGTTTCCGGAAGGGTCCCCCTGCCGCAGGCCTTCCTGCGGCCCTCGCTGCAGGTGCTGCGTCTGCGCGGCCAGGCCATGGAGCCCTTGCTGCGCGAAGGTGCCTACATCGGGGTGGACATGGAGGATCTGGCTCCTGTCTCCGGCAGGACCTACGCCCTGTTCGCCCCGCTGGAAGGCGTGGTGGTCCGCCAGGTGTTTCTGGACGGCCCGCAGCAGGGCTATGTCCTGAGGGCCCAGTCCCCGGATTACCCCGAAACGTTCCTGGATGCCGCCCTGTTGCAACGCCGCATGCTGGGACGTGTGGTCTGGACTTTCCAGGAGGTTTAGCATGAGCATCTCCATCAGGGACGGGCGCGGGGCCCTGCGCCTTGTCCTGTGTGCCCTGTTCTGCCTGTTGCCGGCTGCCTGCGGCGGCAAGGAGCCCGTGGATGACGTGGTGGCCGGCGGCACCGTGATCCTGGAGCCGCCGTCCGCGGATGGCGGCGGCGATGACGGCATCAGGGAGCGTTCCCTCGGGGGACGCCACGGGCGTCACCGCGCCCAGGACCACCGCACGCCCGTCCGCTCCGGCCGTGGCCCCCGTGTGGCAGGATCTGTCGCGCCGCCTGGCTGCCGACGGCATCTCCGGGCCCAGGGTGGACGCCCTGCTGGCGGGCCTGCCCGCCACGCCCACCCAGTCGCCCATGGGCCGCAAGATCAAGGCCCTCTACAATCGCAAGTTCTTTCCCGCGCCGCCTGCGGCGTCCCTGCTGTTCGTGGAGACCCGCCTCGGCAAGGTGCTGGGCGATACCTCGGAGAACGCCTTCTACACCCTGGCCAGCATGGCCGTGAGCCGGACGCCGGAGAGCATCAGCGACTGGCTGCCGCAGCTGCGCGACCATGAGCGGCACATGGACTGGATCGCCGAGACCATGCCCAAGCGTGCGGACTGGGCCTACAAGGAGACCAGGGCCCTGGTGGAACACATGCTGCGCGACCGCGTGCCGCCGGAACATCTGCCCGGTTCCATCTACGGCGCCGTGGGCCTGTGCCAGTTCATGCCGTCCAATATCGCCACCTACGGTGCGGACGGTGACGGCGACGGCCGTGTGGACCTGTTCACCGTGCCCGATGCCGTGGCCAGCCTTTCCCACTATCTTGCCCGGCACGGCTGGAAGGCCGGGCTTTCCCGCGAGCGCCAGCATGCCCTGCTGATGCGCTACAACCACTCCACGGTCTACGCCAACACCATCATGGCTCTGGCTGACCGTGTCGCCGCTCTGAAGTGAGTCACGGGACGGCAGGTCCTCCTGCCGTCCTTTTTTGACAGGTCGCGCCCCTGGCCACGGATCGTTCCGGCGGCCCTGCCGGGAGTGCACGCGTCTGCGCCTTCCTTCCTCCTTTCCGGGGCCTTCGGTGCTCCGCAGATCCCTATCCCCCGTTCCTGACATCCTGCTGACGCGCCCCGTGTTGAGTTGTGAACGGTTCCGTCGCGCGGCAGAGCCGCTCCGGCAGGCCCGTGCCTGCTCTCGTGACTGTTCTTCGCGGGCGGGGCCCCTCATCCTTCCTTCGTACAGGGAGCTGACATGACGTTTATCTCGACTTTGCTGAAAGCGGCTGCGGCCCTTTTCATGCTCGTTATCCTGATGTTGCTGGTCCAGCTGGACCTGACGGCCTTCCAGACGGTGGAAGTGCTGGCTCCCGGCTGGGGCTGGCTGGCCTTCGTGTCCCTGCTGGCGCTGGAGACAGGCGCCGTGCTCTGGCTGGGCCTGGCCTGGTTTGCCCGTGCGCCCCGTCTGGTCTTGCGTGACGATCCCACAGAGGCGGAACGTCAGGCCTTTGCCCGTGAACTGGAACGCCGCCTGAAGAAGAATCCCCATGTCCGTGCCGCAGGCCTCCGCGCCACGGATGAGCATTTTCTGGAAAAGGCCCTCGACGTGCTGGACGCCCGTGCCGGGGAAGAGATCCGCAACAGCGCCAAACGGGTGTTCCTGGGCACGGCCCTGTCCCAGAACGGCCGTCTGGATGCGCTCATCGTGTTCGTCTCGCTGGCGCGCATGGTCTGGCGGGTCTCCGGCATCTACAACCAGCGTCCCACCCCGGCGGAACTGTGGAGCGTCTACAGCACGGTCTCCTCGGCCACGTTCATTTCCTTTTCCATCGAGGCCCTGGACATCCCCCGGACCATCACCGAGAGCATGAACGAGCTGCTGCCCGCGGTCACGCCCGCCATGGCGGCCTCCAGCGTGCCGCTCATGGGGCCCATGATGCAGCAGTGCACGTCCGCCGTCATCGACGGGGCGGCCAACTGCCTGCTGGCCATCCGGGCCGGTGTGGTCACGCGCAGTGCCTTCCGTTTCGCTGCCCTGGGCAGGGAAGAGGCCCGGCAGCAGGCCTGCGTCCGGGAGGCGGGCACCATGCTGGCGGAGATCTCCCGGGAGACCGTGGGGGCCATCGTGGAGGCCTTCCGCAAGCAGCTGGTGAACTTGCCTGCCTCCATGGGACAGAAAATCTCGGAGACCGTGGGCACCGTGGCCGACAGCGCCCTGGAAAAGACCCGGGGCGCCGCTCAGAGCGTGGCGCGCGGCGGCACGGCCGTGGCCGAGGCCGTGAGTTCCGGTGCCGGTGCCGTCATCGGTGCGGGACAGGCCGTGGCCGGAGCCGTCAGCAGCGGCACCACTGCCGTCCTGGGCGCCGTGCGGGGCATACTGCCCGGCAACCGGCGGCGGGAGGCCACGGCGGACGAGCGTTTCGTCCTGCATCTGGCCCTGGTCTGGTCGCAGGGGCGTCCGGGCTGGAAGCGCCGTCGCCAGCTGGCCCGGCTGTGCGATGCGGAAGGTGTGAGCGCCGGGCTGCGCACGCTGGTGGACAGGCATCCCGACCTCGACCTGCTGGAACCGCAGCTGTCGTTCTGGCGGGGCAGAGTGGAGGACGTGCTGTCCTGCCACCGCTCTCTGGAGCTGGAATACGGCGCGGCGGCCGCGGCGTGGCTGGCGGAACTGGATCACCGGCTGGGGCTGGGCGGCAGTTTGCAGAGCGGCCGTGAGGAGCCCGCCTCCGGCTGGAAACGCTTCTGGAAGTGAGCGCACGGGGCGGGATCTCCCGCGTATCGTCCGGCAGTCCGGCGGATCTGTGAAAAGATTCCCTGTTTTGTGACGATGGTCACAGTTGTAGCCGGGGAGATGTGTTCTAGTGTCATGGACAGACACCCATCCCCCTCAGCACAAGGAGCCCCCCATGTTTTGCAACCAGTGTGAACAGACCTCCAAGGGCAAGGCCTGTACCCGCCTTGGCATCTGCGGCAAGAACGAGGCCGTGGCCATCCAGCAGGACAAGCTGGTCTGGCAGCTGCGCGAACTGGCGGCCGTGGCCCTGATGGCCCGCGACGCCGGCATCGTGGACACCGCCACCGACGACTTCGCTTTCAAGGCCCTGTTCTCCACCCTGACCAATGTGAATTTCGATCCCGTCTCCCTGCGCGCCGTGCAGGAAGAATGCCTGGAGCGCACCACGGCCCTGGCCGCCCGTGTGCCCGGTGCCCCGGTCCCCACGCCTCTGGCTGCCCTGGATCTGCGGGAAACCGCCATCGACCGCCTGTCCGACGACGAGGACGTGCGCTCCGCCATGCAGATCCTGCTCTACGGCCTCAAGGGCGTGGCCGCCTATGCCGACCATGCCGCCGAGCTGGGCCAGCGTGATCCCGACGTGGCCGCCTTCCTGTATCGCGGCCTGCGTGCCGGCACCGAACTGGATCCCGAGAGCCACGACCTCAACGGCTGGCTGGGGCTGGTGCTGGAATGCGGCAAGGCCAACCTGCGCGCCATGGAGCTGCTGGAAGCGGGCAATACCGGTACGTTCGGCACGCCCGTGCCCACGCCCGTCTCCCTGGGCCGGCGCAAGGGCAAGGCCATCCTCATCTCCGGCCACGACCTGCCCGACCTGCTGGCCCTGCTGGAGCAGACCCGCGACACGGGCATCAACGTGTACACCCACGGCGAGATGCTGCCCGCCCACGCCTATCCGCTGCTGCATGCCTTCCCGCATCTGGCCGGGCATTACGGCACGGCCTGGCAGAACCAGCAGAAGGAGCTGCCCGCCTTCCCCGGCGCGGTGCTCTTCACCACCAACTGCATCCAGGACCCCAAAGACTACGCCGACAAGGTCTTCACCTCCGGCAACGTGTCCTGGCCCGGTCTGGTCCATTGCAAGGGGCGTGACTTCTCGGCCGTCATCCGGAAGGCCCTGGAGCTGCCCGGCTTCGCCGAAGACGTGCCCGGCAAGGAAGTGCTGACCGGCTTTGGCCGCGAGACCCTGCTGGGTGCCGCGCCCGCCGTGCTGGATGCCGTGGCCCAGGGCAAGCTGCGCCACATCTTCCTGGTGGGCGGTTGCGACGGCGCCCGTCCCGGCCGCAACTACTACACCGAACTGGTGGAGAAGATCCCGGCCGACTGCCTGATCCTGACCTTGGCCTGCGGCAAGTTCCGCTTCTTCGACAAGGAGCTGGGCAGCCTGGGCGACATCCCGCGCCTGCTGGACGTGGGCCAGTGCAACGACGCCTACGCCGCCGTGCGTGTGGCCCTGGCCCTGGCCGATGCCCTGAAGTGCGGCGTCAACGATCTGCCGCTGTCGCTGGTGCTCTCCTGGTTTGAACAGAAAGCGATCGTCATTCTGCTGACGCTGCTTTCTCTGGGCGTGAAAAATATCGTCACCGGCCCGACTGCACCTGGTTTCCTGACACCAGACCTGCTGGCGGTGCTGAACGAGAAATTTGGCCTGCGTTCTATCACCACTGTTGAAGAAGACATGAAGCAACTGTTGAGCGCGTAAGGAGTTTGTCGATGACGATGCCAACGAATCAATGCCCGTGGCGGATGCAGGTTCATCACATTACGCAAGAAACGCCGGATGTGTGGACGATTTCCCTGATTTGCCACGATTACAACCCATATCGCGCCGGGCAATATGCACTGGTCAGCGTGCGAAACTCAGCGGAAACGCTGCGTGCTTACACCATTTCCTCCACGCCAGGCGTGAGTGAATATATCACCCTGACCGTGCGGCGGATTGATGACGGTGTCGGCTCCCAGTGGCTGACGCGCGATGTAAAACGCGGTGATTATCTCTGGCTTTCGGACGCGATGGGGGAATTTACCTGCGACGATAAAGCAGAAGATAAATTCCTGCTGCTGGCCGCCGGCTGCGGCGGAAAGAAGGTGGAGGCGGACGCCGCCGCC
>OGNB01001271.1_pt1 | contig 14948 bp, 9 predicted proteins | sample 1573301 | NCBI WGS metagenome assembly OGNB01 (sample SAMEA2581914, study PRJEB24529) | metagenome | biome: Human gut stool | place: China | collected 2011
TAAAAAGTAGTTGTATTTTTGTGCAGTGAAAATGGCGAACAAAAACGTACGTTTTTTCACCATTTTTCTTCTCATACACCTATACTTCTTATTAACAACAATTTATAGCACCCAAAAGTAGCTAAAGCCATATATAAAAGTAACTGTTTTCAATCATTCGCCAAACCTCTTTACATCTTCATTAAAACAAAGATTATCAGCCACATACAAGACAAACATCCTTTACTCGCATCGGAAGAAAAAATGGCAAAAACAACTGGTTTCGTAATTTCCTCTTGGAGAAGCGTCCCCTTTTGTTAAAGATATACAAAATACGGAGATATCGATTGCTTGCTCAATAACGGTTTCAAGACTTGCAAAACCTTACATTATTATGTATCTTTACATCAACGTCCGTTACAGACGGATCAAACAACTATAATACATTAATATAATATATAAAAATCGATGCTTCTGACATCCCCGCCTCCTATCTGTTCTGTATGAAATAAGACAGCTCCAAAGTCACCACTTGCTTGAGAAGGATCGCAGAACAACAGATCGGCGACGAGGTGAAACTGTGGCACGTCATCAGCCCTAAATACCAAGAGAAACAAACCGACCAGTGTTTCATGCCTATGTAACGACCGTTTCATGCCGAGGAAACGGTTGTGCCAAGCCGATGTAATTGTTTTGGCACAGCCGAAGTAGCAAACATACCCTTGCGGGAACAAGTCCAAGACTCGACGCCGAACAGATTCCGGACAGAAGCTAATGGGAAACGGAAACATAAAAAAGAAGCCTCTCTTCACAGAGAGGCTTCTTTTTTATATCGAAAATAACCAATAAAAACTTTCCGATATAGTTAATCATCTTATATGCTTACATAAATAGCAAAAGGTTTTGATATAGCGATTATACTAATAGTGTTACTTTCTTAATGACATTGCAAAGATACGGGTACCTCCGGCCTCCTACAATACCTATATGTGAGTAAAAAAACGCCTCTTGCTACCTAATCAGGGTGATATTGAAACAAAAAGAACCGTTTTTCTCAAAACAGTTCTTCTTTTGTCGCAAGGAAAACCAATAAAAATCCCCGCTGTTGTTATTTACTTTAAAATAAACATTACATTGACATTCTATCAATAAGGTTCCGGTCGACGATTATACCTAATCATGATACATAATTGACAAAAGCAAAGATATGAGAGGACAATCATTAACACAATACCTACAAATATGTATATTTGTCTTTACCCTCCCCAATTGTAGGGATTTCATGATATTTTTCCTGTAAAAACGCACACAATACCTACAAATAGGTAACATCGACACCTTTTTACCTACTAATTGCGATTGCACACCGTTGACAGCCCTTCTAATTTTGCCAAAAATTAAAAAACGCAATGAAAAGGTTAACTAATTTATTAGCAATCACTCTACTAACCTCTTGTGTAACGGCATTTGCACAGGAACAAGAAGAAACAACGACAGAAAAATCCGCAGTGGAACAATCCGCAGACATTTATGCAGCCGGATATAACAAGTTCCGCTTCGGCGGATATGGGGAGATCCTCGCAAACTTTATGGACTACGGCATCAATCGTTTCCGAGGTACGGACAACGGAAGCAAGAAAGACCATCGCAATTCGATCTCCATACCCCGTTTTGTCTTGGCTTTCGATTACAAATTCAATTCCCAATGGGTATTAGGAGCAGAAATAGAATTTGAGGCTGGAGGTACGGGAAGTGCCTATGAGATAGAAAACACAGAAAACGGAGAATACGAAATGGAAGTTGAAAAAGGCGGTGAAGTTGCTTTGGAACAATTCCACATCACACGTCTTATCCATCCGGCCTTCAATGTCCGTGCCGGTCATTTGATCGTCCCGGTCGGTTTGACCAACGAGCATCATGAGCCGATCAACTTCTTCGGAACTTCTCGTCCGGAAGGCGAAACGACCATCCTTCCTTCTACCTGGCACGAAAACGGTATCGAAGTGTTCGGTACGTTCGGTCAAGGCTACACACGTTTCAACTACCAGGCTTTGGTCGTTGCCGGATTGAACGCCAACGGTTTCGACCGCAACACATGGGTTGCCGGCGGCAAGCAGGGACTATTCGAAACAGATAACTTCACCTCACCGGGCTATGTGGCCCGCCTGAACTATTTAGGAGTACCGGGATTGAAAATAGGCGGTTCCTTCTACTATTGCCACAATACGGGAGCCAATTCCGACAAACCAGAAACATACGTCAAATATGGAAACATACCTTTGCGCATCTATACGGCTGACCTGCAATACAAAAACAAATATGTCACCGCACGCGCAAACATGATATACGGCAACCTGAGCAAAGCCGACGCCCTCAGCAGTGTCAACAACCACCAAAGCGGCGGTTCTCCTTATACACAGACAACCCCGATCGCCAAACGTGCGGTCAGCTACGGTGGTGAAGTGGGGTTCAACCTGCGTGCGGTTTGTAAAGACAATATGAGCGTACCCGTAATCTATCCGTTCGTCCGCTACGAATACTACAACCCACAGGAAAAAGGCGAAGGCAAGCACACGATGGATTTACGCAACAAAGTAAGCATGTGGACAGCCGGAGCCAATTGGTATGCTTTACCTAATCTTGTCGTGAAAGCAGACTATACAACACGCAAAATCGGAGGCGGCAAATATAACAGCGAAAACGAATTCAGCTTGGCTATCGCCTATATCGGCTGGTTCCTCAGCAAATAAAAACAATATAAACAAATTAATAACTTATCAATAAAAATGAAAAAGAAAAATTATTTCTATCTGGCAGCCTTATCGCTCGCCATGACATTCTCGATGGGAGCATGTAGCGACAACAACGACCCCAATCCGGATGGTGGCGGAAAAGATCCGGTCAACCTGGATTACAGTTCTGAAAACGCCAGTGCATGGGGTAACTATATGTATAACGTTGCAATGTTGCTGAACGACGATGCAACCATGCTCTACAATTCTTGGGTAACCGACTACGTCGATGAGCAGGGTTCACACGGCCCATATGCCACGATCTTCAAAGACCAGACTGCCGGAGCTTACCAAAGCCCGCTCTCGTGTATCGAGGAAATGATCGAAAGCGGTATGTGGAACATCGCCAACGAAGTAGGTGACGCCAAGATCAAAGACCCGTATACCAAATACACCAGCGGTGACAAGGAAGGCGGTCTCTATGCCGTCGAATCATGGTATAGCTGGCATTCGCGCGACGACTATACGAACAATATCTTCTCCATCCGTAACACATACTACGGCCGCATCGACGACAACGACGTGTCTAAAGTGGACGGAAACCTGAGTGCATTCAACTCTTACAAGGATTTCGACGATGAAGGAGACATCGCAGAACACTCGCTTTCAAAACTGATCGCTTCAACCAACCCGGATCTCGACGAAGAAATCAAAACGCTGATTTTCGCTTCTGCAAAGGCGATTCAGGCTATTCCGCAACCGTTCCGCAACAACATCGACAGCGAAGAGTCCGTTGCCGCAATGAACACTTGCATGGAACTGGCCAACCTGTTGTTAAATGAAGTAAAACCGTATGTAAACCAAACATTCGGCGATCCTGAATACGACGATGACCTTGATGCAATAGCCGAACAGTTTGTCGATGCGGTCGTTCTTCCTACGTATAAAGACTTGCAGGAAAAGAACAAGCTTTTGCTGGATGCGGTAAACCAGTTCAGACAAAACCCAAGCAACGACAACTTCGAAAAGGCCTGCAATTTATGGATCACGGCACGCGAACCGTGGGAAAAGAGCGAAGCTTTCCTTATCGGCCCGGTTGCCAACCTAGGTCTGGACCCCAACATGGACAGCTGGCCTTTGGACCAGAACGGTATCGTACAGGTATTGAATTCACAAAACTGGGATGACCTGGAATGGAGCGGAAATTTTGACGAAGAAGATGAAGCCATCGGAGCCGCACAGAGCGTACGTGGTTACCATACATTGGAATATCTCCTATTCAAAGACGGGCAGCCCCGCACTGTCGATGGAGCAAAATAAACATGCCTCTGAGACATAAAACTTGATAATAGATCATGACAAACCTTGAAACAGCAGACAAATGCCCGCTGTTTCAGGGTTTCAGAGTTATTACACAATGCGACTCGCGTTATTCGGAAATAAATTCAGAAAACCAATAAAATGATATGAAGCAATCTTACCTGTTAACATCCTCGCTACTCCTGCTCTTTGCATGCGCAGCTTGTGAAGAGGACGATAAAATGGATATGGATAAAATAGATGTCCCGAACGGATATGCGCTGTCAGCAGGGACTTCAACGATTTTCCTAAACTCATCGGTCGCCTATGATACGAACGCCGACTGGATAACAGGAGCCAACTCGATCCGTTTCAACAACGGCGACGGTCTCTACGACGATGTACGCACCAGCAACAACGGAGACGGAGGCGGTCTCGGACCTGTTTATGCCGGCTATTCCTGCGGCAGTTGCCATCGAAATGCAGGAAGGACCAAACCGACATTGTGGGAAAACGGCGGATCGGGCAACTACGGTTTCTCTTCCATGCTGGTCTATATCTCCCGCCGCAACGGTGCTTTCTTCCGCGACTACGGACGTGTATTGCACGACCAAGCCATCTACGGCGTCAAACCGGAAGGTAAGTTGTCCGTCACATACGACAAGCAGACTTTTTCCTTCCCCGACGGAGAGACTTACGAACTATGCAAACCCAATTACACGATAACCGAATGGTATAAAGACAGTATCGCCCCGGAAGATTTGTTCTGCACCGTACGCATCCCGTTACGCCACGTCGGTATGGGACAGATGATGGCGATCGACCGCAGGGAAATCGAAGCGCTCGCTGCCAAAAGCAATTATCCGGAATATGGTATCAGCGGACGTTGCAACTATATCACCGAGAAGGGTGTCACCGGTGTCGGCCTTTCAGGAAACAAGGCACAGCATCTTGACCTGACCGTCGAACTGGGCTTTTCAAGCGATATGGGCGTGACAAACAGCCGCTATCCGGAAGAGATTTGCGAAGGGCAGGCTCAGATCAACCAAGGCAGCATGATGGGACTCTCGTATGACCAGCTCGACATATCGACCGCCGATATGGAAGATGTGGACCTTTATATGCAAAGCCTCGGTGTACCGGCAAGGCGCAACACAAACGACCCTCAGGTCATCTTAGGAGAACAAAAGTTTTACGAAGCGAAATGCCATCTCTGCCACGTCACTACGCTGCATACGCAAGCGGGTGGTTCCACACTGCTCAACGGCACACGTTTGCCATGGCTCGGCGGACAGACCATACATCCTTATTCTGATTTCCTACTGCATGACATGGGGTCGGAGATCATGGGGGTCGGGTTGAACGACAATTATGTCAGTGGTCTGGCACGAGGAAACGAATGGCGTACTACGCCGCTTTGGGGTATCGGGCTACAGGAGAAAGTCAACGGTCATACCTATTTCCTTCACGACGGACGCGCCCGCAACCTGACCGAAGCCATCATGTGGCATGGAGGCGAAGGGGAAGCCTCCAAAAATTTATTCAAACAAATGAGCAAGGAAGAGCGTGAGGCAGTGATCGCATTCCTCAACTCCTTATAATTTATCCATAAGACAAACTAAAATGAAACAACTGATAATCACAATTGCAGCATTATTACTATTGCCGTTGACCGTCACGGCCCAATATGAGGAAGATACGGAAAACGGTGTCGTATCACTAAACGGCAAAGAAGGTTTTACAATCGCTACCAAGAAGGGGGATTTCGTTTTCAAACCTTATATGTTGGTCCAGACCAGTGCTAACATCAACTACTACGACGATGAAGGGCTGGACCCGGCCTACAATCAGGACAATATACACAACAGCGGTTTCTCGATCCCCTACGCCATCCTCGGTTTCACGGGCAAGGCATTCGACCGGGTGACATTCAACCTCTCCATCAATGCCGCCGGAAGCGGAGGAAACATCCTCCAACAGGCTTGGTTCGACGTAGAGATGAAAAAGAGTTTTGCCATACGTGTCGGCAAGTTCAAGACTCCGTTCTCGCACGCTTACCTCACTACGCTGGGCGAGACGTTAATGCCGACACTGCCGACATCGCTCACCTCATCCGTGATCCTGCCTTATTCTCTTAATGCCGTGACACCGAACATCGGCATGGGATTCGACCTCGGAGTGGAAGTGCACGGATTGGTAAAGGAGAAGTTCGGCTACGAAGTTGGGATTTTCAACGGAACGGGAAGCTCCGTCAACGTGGCATCCAAAACGTTCAGCGACGACTGGCATATCCCGTCATTGTTGTATGCCGGCCGCATCACTTACATGCCGAAAGGAGTTATGCCGTCCAACCAGGGCAGCCCGAACCGTTTGAAGGAAGACAAGATGTTGTTCGGTCTTTCCACTTCATTGAATGTGGAGAGCGAAAGCGAAAGTACGAACGATTTCCGGGCAGGAGCAGAATTCGCCATGTTGAAGAATCGCCTGTATCTCGGCGCTGAAATCTATTATATGAATGTAGGGTTTACCAAACGGCAGAAAATTGACGAGAGCTATAACTATTTAGGGGGGTACGTGCAAGGCGGTTATTTCGTTACCAACAAACTACAAGCGACAGCCCGTTATGACTTCTTCAACCGCAACGGATTGGACACAAACGGTTTTCTGAATATGCCGGCCGTCGGATTTAACTATTTCTTCACCAGCTGCAACTTGAAACTGCAAGCCATGTATCAGTTCATCGGACGTACCGGACATGACACGCAGCTTGACCGCGACAACGACGACTTAGGATTAGCCATGCATTCCGGAACCGTCTTACTTCAGTACACTTTCTAATCGTAACGTCATGAAAAGAGAAGTTTATTCATTCATCTCCGGGCTATTGCTCTTTTCCTGTCTTGCCATCTCCTGCGACGATGGCAAGATATATGATGAAAACAATCAGACGGAAAGGGAAGGAGGAACAGTGAAGTTAACCGCCCAAATCAACGGGATAGATTCCTGGCCAGGCGGTTACAGCGTCGTACTGGCCGGATTCACCCCTGACAATGCTTTCGCACAAACGGCAAAAGGGATTAGCCAGACAGCCGACGGGACGATAAACATGGTCTTGGCCGGTATTCCCAGTGAAGTCACACAGATCGAAGTTTGTGTCATCAACAAACTACGCAAAAGGATTGCCAGTTTCTATACCGCCGACTACACGGAACAGGCGGATACCATACGGCTGGATGCCGGAAAGTTGGATGCCGGCATGTTCAACAGTATCCAAACCGAAATTTTCAATCGTTCCTGTACGGCTTGCCATGGAGGAAGTACGGAACCTGCTGCCGGACTGTACCTCACGGAAGGCAAAAGTTACAAAGCCTTAGTCGATGTCGTAGCTGATAAAAGCGAGGAAGGGCTGAAACTGGTCAAGCCGGGAAGCGCGGAGGAAAGCTTCCTGCACGTCATCTTGCACGAGAACATTGTCAAGTACGATCATACCAACGTCATCACGACCTCCAGCACTCTGACGTTGCTCGACGATTGGATCAATAACGGAGCTAAAGAATAAGAAAGCACATATTACATGGATTATATCAAAAAGACATACACAGACAAAGCTGTCGAAGTTCAAATTTCTTCCTTTGCCGGGAAAGGTGGGGTTACCGAATATCACGTTCTGCTCACTATTACGAACCGGACATTGCCGTTTTCCGGACAACTTCAGAACATCCAACGGGCCTATGTGGCAGTTATCCAAGAGGTGTTACCTGACGATGCGACTGCCGTCTTCCGGCGCTATTTCCTGAGCGACGCTGCCAACCAAGCCGACTTGGTGATGGTTTGGGAATGCGAAAATTCCTATTGCCCTCTTTCCATCGTGGAGCAAGCTCCACTAAACGGGAGCAAAATAGCCATGTGGACTTGGTTTCAGACCGGTATCACTGTCGAAACGACCAAAAACGGAATGTCGAAAGCCAAACACAACCGTTATACACAATACTGGACCGGGGGCTCTTGCAATAGGGCTTCCAACTCCGAGTACCAGACACGGCTTTTGCTGAACGATTACGTCTTGCAACTGACCGAGCAGGGATGCAAGTTGGCAAACGATTGCATCCGTACCTGGTTCTTCGTTCAAAACGTGGATGTCAACTATGCCGGCGTCGTCAAGGCCCGCAAAGAGGTTTTCATCACGCAAGACCTGACGGAAAAGACCCATTATATTTCCAGTACGGGAATAGAAGGACGCCATGCCGATCCGAACGTTTTTGTCCAGATGGATACTTATGCCGTAAAAGGCTTGCAGTCCGGACAAATCCAGTTCCTCTATGCTCCCACCCACCTGAATCCGACATACGAATACGGAGTGACTTTCGAGCGGGGGACAGCTGTAACCTATGGCGACCGGAAACAAATCTTCATTTCCGGAACCGCGAGTATCGACAATCAAGGCGATATCATGTATCCGGGGGATATCCTGAAGCAGACGGAACGCATGCTGGAAAACATCGACACCTTGCTACAGGAGGCGGGAGGCGGATTGCAAGACATCATGCAGGCAATCGTCTACTTGCGCGACCCGGCCGATTATGTCGTGGTCAAGCAATATATCGAAAGCCGGTATCCGTCGTTTCTCCACCTGATCGTACATGCTCCCGTATGTCGTCCGGGCTGGCTGATCGAAACGGAATGCATAGCTGTCATACCGGCGGATGCACCTCAATATGCATGCTTATAATAATCTACTATACAAATGATAAAAGATATGGGAAACATGAAGAACGGAAAATACAGGGAAACAAGCAAGATGAGTGACCTGATATGCGAGAATTATCCGATGGTCCTTGTGATGAGCCGCTTCGGTATCGACCTGGGGTTCGGAGAGAAAAACATCGGGGAAGTATGCCGGCAGAATAAGATCGACACATATACATTCCTGACTGTCGTCAACTTTCTGACGGAAACGGAGACAATCCCGGCAGCGGAGGTCCATAAAGATATCTCCATCTCTTCGCTTATCACTTATCTGCATAATGCACACGACTATTTCCTGAACTTCCGTCTTCCCCATATCCGTCACAAACTTACAGAGGCAATCGTGAGCTGCCCGAAAGATGTGGCCTTCGTGATCCGCCGCTTTTTCGACGAATATACCGAAGAGGTGCACAAACATATGTCGTACGAAGAGAAAACCGTCTTCCCGTATGTCCGCAATTTGCTGGAAGGAAAGAAAGACCCGAAATATAACATCACCATCTTCCGCAAACGGCATGACCAGATCGAGATGAAAATCACGGAACTGAAGAACCTGATCCTGAAGTATTATCCGGGACCGGACAGTAACTTGCTCAACAGCGTCCTGTTCGATATTTTCGCAACAGAACAAGACCTTGCCTCTCATAACCGGGTAGAAGACTACATCTTCGTACCTGCTATTCTGTCTTTAGAAAAACAATAAAACCACTTGCCATGTCCACTAACATTAAAATAACGATAGCCGAATCGTCCTCCATCATCCGGTGCGGGCTGGAAACACTGCTGAAACGCTTACCTGGATTCCGTATCCAGATATCCGAAATAACAGCAACAGACTGTCTGACAGAGGGCTTACGCATTTATAAGCCGGATATCCTGATCGTAAATCCTTCCATTCCGGGAAACTTCAACCTACAACATCTGAAAGACGAATGCGGCTGCCCGGATATGAAATGTTTTGCCCTTCAATATAATATAAGCGACCCGTTTCTGCTTCGCTCCTATGACGATCAGATATCAATATACGATAATGCCGATGAGTTGAAAAATAAATTGGAACGCCTCAACACCGAAGAAGTTCCGTCCGAAGAAGGGGAAAACGAGGACCAGCAGACACTGAGTAGCAGGGAAAAAGAGATTGTCGTCTGTGTGGTAAAAGGCATGACAAACCGAGAGATTGCAGACAGGTTATACCTATCCACCCACACCGTTATTACCCACCGCCGGAACATCGCCCGAAAATTGCAAGTACACAGTGCCAGCGGCTTGACTGTCTATGCCATCGTAAACAAATTGATAGAGTTGAAGGACTTGAACGGCTAACAAACAGTACCGTTCCTTACTTTATTAAGTAATTTTCAACTCTCAATTTTCTGATTTCAATTAAATAGCCTTATTTTTACGATCTATACTACAAAAACACAATATAAATATGAACCTGATAAGGAAAACATACGACACGACGGAGGTGCAAATCACCTCCTTTCAATCCTCCAAAGGCATAACGGAATACCATATCTTCTTCCAACAGACGAACTGTCTGGAGGATTTTCACACTCAGTTACAGCACATACATGATGTTTACGCCCGTTCAGTGGAAGAGCTGCCGGGTAATCCGGTCGCTATTTTCCGGCGTTATTTTCTAAGTGACGTAACCAACCAAACAGATGAACTGATGGAACGGGAACGGCTTTCCCCCTATTGCGCACTATCAATCGTACAGCAGGCTCCGATGAACGGCACGAAGATTGCATTGTGGGCTTGGCTGCAGACTGGTGTACAGACACAGGTGTTGTCAAATGGGTTGTTTGAGGCGCGTCACGGTGCATATGGCCAGCTTTTAGGTGCCAACCAGTGCAACAGGGCGGCCAATTCGGAATACCAGACCCGCCTGATCTTCCGCGATTATATCCTGCAACTGACGGAAGCCAATTGTACACTGGCGGCCAACTGCCTGCGCACGTGGATCTTCGTACAGAATGTAGACGTGAATTATCCGGGTGTGGTAAAAGCCCGCAAAGAAGTGTTCGCGACACAAAACCTGACAGAAGAAACTCATTTCATCGCCAGTACGGGAATCGAGGGCCGCTATTTCGACCCGATGGTATTCGTGACAATGGACACATATGCTGTTTCCGGTATCTGCCCCGGACAAATCCGCTATCTATATGCACCAGAACACTTGAACCGCACATATGAATACGGCGTTACGTTCGAACGGGGCACAGCTGTCACATACGGCGACCGCCGCCATGTCTTTATCTCCGGCACGGCAAGCATCGACCGATACGGAGAAATCGTGCATGCTAGCGATGTCATAAAACAAACTTCCCGCATGATCGAGAATATCGAAGCCCTGCTGAAAGAAGCGGACACCACTTTGAATGACATCATGCAAGCTGTGATCTATATCCGCGATACGGCGGATTATGCACGGGTCAAACGTTACATAGACGAACACCATCCCAGCCTCCCTTATATCATCGTACGTGCTCCGGTTTGCCGAACCGGCTGGCTGGTCGAAATGGAATGTACAGCGGTGACAGCCAAAGGAGATGAACGGTTTGCGGCACTTTAGCCATTTGGGCAGAATCCTTTTATCATAATAACAACGAAGCCCCGACGGAATTACTCTGTCGGGGCTTGTTTTGTGTCTGCTCTCCTTCCTCACGGAAGTACAGGCAGCATTGTTATTTTTTACTTTAGTATTAATGTACCACTTGTTCGCCCTCGCGGGGTAATTGACTGGTCGGAAAGACCGGACACATGGTCATTATTTGATTATAAAATCTTTATTTCAATATAGTAGAGACACTGTTTCATAGTGTCTCTACGGGAGATCATTATTACTTAACGATCGCTTTAACAGCTTCTTCACCTTCAACAGCTACTACAACTACGCCCTGAGGAGCAGCAATTGTTGCATCGCTTGAAGTGATAACTGTGTTAGCAACTGTCTGGCCCAAGATGTTAGTGATAACAACTTTCTTACCTTCAGCGTTAGCTACACGTACAGCACCCTGCAAAGCGATTACTGTAACTTCAGATGTTGCAATTTCTTCGTTGTCTGTTGCCAGCTGATCGTCAACCTTATTTTCAACATTGAAGATCAAAGCTCCGTCGCCACCTGTTGCAGCATGTGAGAATGTAGATGATTTGTCTGTCAAAACCACACAACCATTCTGAATCTTCAACCATGCAGCATTTTCAGGTGCAATAATCTTATTGTCATAGTTGTTCGATTCGAACAAGAACTGATTTTCTACGCCTTCTTCCGTTACATTACCTGCATTTTCCGGATGTACATAACGGAATGACCAAGTGTAATTCTTATGGTTGTCACCGTCAAGTCTATTCTTAATCCAATATGATTTAGAAGCAAGATTTTTCACAGAATCATTATAAGCTTCCAAAGCATCGAAACTAATCTTATCGTTAGCCAAAGCTACGAATTCTGCCGGCAGGATCCACAACGTATCGGCAACACGGATACCTTCAACGAAACCTACGCGAGTATAACCACCCTTGATATCTGCATAAGGTTTGTCCTGACCGTAAACATCTACAGAATCCTGGAAACTTACCAAATATTTAGCTCTTTCGAAGCCAGGGATAGCCGGAGTAGCGTGAACACAATGTTCTGCGTCTGTAATATTACCGTCTTTGTCTACGTGAGGACCATCTTCCGTACAAGGTTTACCCGGAGTTCCGGCAAAGTCGTTATGTGCAACCGAAATCAAGTATTGCGGTTTGATATAACCAGCACCACGATTAACCCAAGCAGTATCGATCTGGAATGACAAACCTGTTGCTTTGTCAGCTGTCCACATACCCAGATAGTCAACATTAGCATCAGTCAAGTTGCTATTGTTTTCATCCATCAAGTATTCCTTACGGATAGTTTCGAAGAATCTCAAGCTGTCACGACCGTCCGTTGCGCTTTCACTCAGTGCAACGTTGTTGAAACGACGATACAACGGAGTTGTAGAAGGTTCAACAGTGAAAGCAGAAGTTCTTGTTTCATTCAGCAACTGAACTTTCAGACCAGCACTCATACCGTCATCAGCGATACCGACTTTCTTCGTAACACCTGTATTTTGAATTTCAGTAGCATGAGCAGTTCTATTATAATAAGATTCGACGATAGCATAGAAGTCCTTACCATCATAGTGGTTGTTTTCTTTAAAGAAGAATGTATCAACAACCATCTTAGTATTATAGTTTGCTACACCCATTGAATACTTGCTTCCATAAGCCTCAACCAAACGATCCTGTTCGTCTTTAGCAATGACATAATTCGTTCTTTCCAACTGAGCCAGTCCCGGAATCTTTTTCAAAAGAGCGGCATCAACATCGATACCATATTCGTATGTAGAACCTTCAACCAAAGCATAATCGCCAGCATCCTGCTTAACATAGATCAAAGAATCTTTACCTGTACCGTTAGCAATCCAATATTCCATTGAGAACGGGTTCAGATAATTGAATTTATATCTGTTGACCAACAAATCTTTTGAGTCGATATGTTTGTAACCTAACTTCTTATCTTTGATGATTGCAGAGTCTTTGATCTGAACAAACGTTACGTTGTTCAACATATCAGCACCCGTTGTAAGTGTATAGATTTCACCATCTTCATTCAAACGGAACTGAACGTTATCCCAATCTTTCGCATTCGGGAATTCACGGTTTACAATTTTAACCGGAGAAACCGGTTGAGACACCTCTGCATTCAATGTTTTTGTAATAACCCACTGGTATGCAGGCATATGTAACGGCTCCTGTTCGTCCAATGTCACCCATTCGATTGCATATTGATTTTTACCTTCTGCATTTTTATGAATAGGAGCAGCCAATACCTGACCCTTTGCATTCTTGATGATATACAAACCGTTGTCAACAGAAGTCTTATCGCTAGTTACGAAACAGCCTTTCAGACCGAAACCGATCTTTGTATTAATAGGTTGTTCTCCAATTGTAGCAATACGATCCGCAACAGTAAAGTTCTGCAACTTAACATGCAATTTAGCAGCATCAACATTACCTTCAGTCTTAAACGGATCTACAAACTTATCACCATAATTATAAATTTTTCCTTTCGCTGTACCATCAATTTCGCTCCAATACTTTTCAGCATTCTTATCTGATTTGTAACGAGCCTGTTTAACCTGGATACGCAGTTGGTCCAAAGAAGGACGATAAGTAAATAAGAACTTGTGCTGATTTACTAACAATGAGTTATCAAAATCTTTTTCTTTAGCCATATCAGTCCAGCCAAACTTCAAGAATTGAATACCAACACCATTAGCAGCAGTATCCACTTTCAAATAAGCATTTGCATCGGATTTAGAAGTCACATATACGAAGTTATGATCAGTATCTGCATCAACTCCTTTAGCAACAAAAGCAGTCGTTGAGAACGGATTGACATCTGCATTTGCATCCGGAGTAAATGTAAGCACATTCTTATTATCTTTCAAATAAGCATTAATTTCAGCCGCACTCAAAACGTAAGTACCTGCATCAAAAAGAGTAAATCTAGCTCCTCCTGTCGAATTCGATCGGGCTTCAGATGCTTTTACTTTTTTTGCCTTAATGCCTCCTTTATCACCTTTTACTACTAAAAGAACATTATCAGCTTCTTGATAAGTATATAAAGGCATATTTCCTTTTAAACTTTCCTTGTATTCCGGAGAAAATGCCCAACCACCAAAAGTTTCGCCGACAGACAACTCAGCATCCGTTGTTTCTCCTACCTGTAAACCAACAACATCTTCTTCTGAAATAGCTAAAAATTCACCAGTTGCTTTATTTACAAAGTCATAGATCGGTTCTTTGCCTTGACCTTCTTCCGTCACTTGAACACACCACAGAGAAGCCTGTAAATCAAAACTACCATTTACGTCCTTTAATACATACTTGCCATCTTCTATAACAAGCACCTGAGTACCAACTCTCAACTGATACACTCCACTCAAAGCCGCCTTATCCAACTTAGCAACAGCTGTAGCACCAACTCCCACAGCTGCATCAGTGAGGTTAACCGCATTTACAGCTGAGAAAGCTGAAGAGAACAGTAAGCTAGCACACAAAAGAGTAGAAAACTTTTTGTTCATAATTCTAAAATTTAATATTAATACTAAAGTGTAATAAGTTCTTATTCAACACGATCGCTATCAAAAAACACTTCTT
>OGNB01001276.1_pt1 | contig 14892 bp, 12 predicted proteins | sample 1573301 | NCBI WGS metagenome assembly OGNB01 (sample SAMEA2581914, study PRJEB24529) | metagenome | biome: Human gut stool | place: China | collected 2011
ACAGCGAGAAGCTGGGCTTTGAAACAGTGATTCCCGCTTTTATAGTAAGCGAGCTGAAACGTGCGTTCCAGATGGGCTTTCTGATATTCATACCGTTCCTTGTTATCGACCTTGTAGTATCGTCGACGCTTATGGCAATGGGTATGATGATGCTGCCGCCGGCGATGATTTCGCTGCCGTTCAAGATAATACTTTTCGTGCTTGTAGACGGCTGGCAGCTGATGGTCGGAACGATCGTGAACTCGTATAATTTGTAGCATAATATTCCTTGAAGGGAGGGCTTGATCTGACACAGGATATAGCAATGGAGGTCTTTACCGCCGCACTTGTTCTTGCGCTTAAATTAGGCCTCCCTGTTTTAATAGCCGCAGTTGTGATAGGTCTTATCATAGCGATATTACAAGCGGCAACGCAGGTACACGAGCAGACGCTCTCGTTTGCTCCCAAAGCCATAGTGGTTGCAATCGTACTGCTGTTGTTCGGTCCGTGGATGATGAACAGCTGTATAGAGTTCTTCAACTACGTATTCGGTCTTATGGCAACGGTTGGTGCAACATGACGCTAAGCGATGTGTGGGATATGATTCTGAATAATTTTCTCGGCTTTCTGCTGATAATGTGCAGGGTGTCGGGAATATTCAGCTTTAACCCTATATTCAGCCGTTCAAATTTTCCCGTAAGGCTGAGAGCAGGCACAACGTTAGCACTTGCTGTACTGTTTGCCTCGTCCATGGGGAATATAAAATATGAGCCGACCGGCATATTCATGATGCTGTTCGATATGATGAAGGAGCTGGGGCTGGTTTGCCGTGTCAGAATCAAGAAATATCGTTCTTACAAGGGTGAAGTAGGAAAAATTGCTCCTAATCTGCTGAACCGGAACTTCTATGCGGAAAAGCCAAACCAGAAATGGGTGACCGACGTAACCGAGTTCAGCTTGTTTGGACAGAAGATGTATCTCTCGCCCATTTTGGATTTGCACAACGGTTATCTGGTCAGCTATACTATCTCTGACCGGCCAGTGTTGGGTATGATAACTTCCATGCTTGAGAAGGCATTTGAGACTATACCAGATGGAACAGGATTGATCCTCCATTCTGATCAAGGCTGGCAGTACCAACATAAGCAGTACCAGCGCATGCTCCGGGAGAAGGGCATCCGGCAAAGCATGAGCCGCAAAGGAAACTGTCTGGACAATGCTGTGATAGAAAACTTCTTTGGGCTGCTCAAAAGTGAACTATTGTATCTGCAGGAATTTCAGTCCATGGAGCACTTCAAACAGGAGCTCATTGAGTATCTGGACTACTACAACAACCGCAGGATCAAGGCAAAGCTGAAGGGCCTGCCGCCTGCAATTCACAGACAACAAGCCCTTTCGGCTGCTTGAACAATTTTTACTTCAGAATATTGTCTAACTTTTTGGGGTCACTTCATTTCCGGTGAACTTTTTTGAATCAGCACTGATCAACGCATTTTTGAAAACTCTGCCTTTCCAGTTTTCAGAGTTCTTCGATGTAGGAAACGCTTCCCAGTGTCCGGAGCAGGCACATGCTCTCCTCGTGTGACCGTGCGACGCGGCTTTTGAGCGTGATGGTGAGGGCCACCGAGTCGATGCTTTCGGCAGAGTCTGGCTGCAAAAGGAGATTGCTCGGATCAAAATTCTGTTCGCGCACGCTTGCCAGAAAATCACGGATAGACGTATTCTTCCGCAGCTCGACAAAGGCGTCGATCTGCCGGGACTTCCGACGCATCCGGAAATCCAGCTCGTGCAGCACCGTGAAGATCACGAAGATGCTCAAGCAGGCCGGGGCCGCAACCTCATAGAGACCGATGCCGAAGGCAAGTCCCGCGCAGGCGCTGGTCCAGAGACCGGCCGCCGTGGTCAGACCCTTAATCTGGTTGCGCTTGGTCACAATGATCGTACCAGCGCCCAGAAAGCCGATGCCGTTGATGACCTGGGCCCCTAAACGCGCCGGGTCTCCGGACTGGTAAGACTGGTAAAGAAACTGGTTCGTCATCATGACGACGCAGGAGCCGAGGCAGACAAGCATATACGTCCGCAAGCCGGCCCCGCGGTTTTTCATGCCGCGCTCCATGCCGAGAATACCGCCGAAGAGGACCGACAGAACGATCCGGATAGCGATTTCGGTGTACGTTAAATCCCGTAAACTCAGCATGAACCGTATCAAACCCCGTGGTTGAAGCAGGCAACGAAATGGTTGGGCGAGACCTCGACCAGCGGCGGAATACCCGCGCGGCACTTCTGCTCACATTCGAAGCAGCGGTTGGCGAAGCGGCACTCATCGGGAAGGTTGATGGGGCTCGTGATTTCGCCCTTTAAGGAAATGCGCTGGCGCTTGTTGTGAAGGTCCGGGATCGGGATAGCGGACAGAAGCGCCTTGGTGTACGGATGGATGGGGTTTGCGAAGAGCTCCTCTGACGGTGCTTTTTCCACGATCGAGCCCAGATACATGACCGCGATCTCATCGGAGAAATGGTTGACAACGCTAAGGTCATGCGTGATGAAGATGTACGTCAGACCCATCTTCTGCTGAAGCTCTTTGAGAAGGTTCAGGATCTGCGCCTGAATGGACACGTCCAGCGCGGAAACGGGCTCGTCGCAGACGATCAGCTTCGGCTCCATCGCAAGAGCGCGGGCAATGCCGATTCTCTGGCGGCGGCCGCCGTCGAGTTCGTGGGGATAGCTGTTGATAAGGCGCTCAGCAAGACCGACGGTGTCCATGAGCTCGAGCACGCGGTCTTCGATCTGGTGCTTGTTCGTCAGGATTTTATTGAGCCGGATGGGCTCGGAAATGATCTGGTTGATCGTCTTCTTGGGGTCGAGCGAGGAATACGGATCCTGGAAGATGATCTGCATATCCTTGCGCATGTGCCGCATCTCGGTTTTCGAGAGCTTGGCGACATCCTTTCCTTCAAAGAACACCTCGCCGGAGGTCGGCTCAATGAGACGAAGAATGGACCTGCCCGTCGTGGACTTGCCGCAGCCGGACTCGCCGACCAGCCCCAGCGTCTTGCCGCGCTCCAAGTCGAAGCTGATGTCGTCGACCGCGTGCAGCATACCGTGACCGGTCTTGAAATATTTTTTCAGGTGACGGACCTGTAACAACGTATCTGCCATTATTCGTTCCCCCTTTTGATGTGGAAGCCTTCGTGCTCATAGGCCAGACACGCGAAGCTGTGGGTGTCGCTGATCTTCGTCAGCTTGGGGCAGCGCTTGCTGCACTCGTCCGTGGCGTAGTCGCAGCGGGGCGCAAACGCGCAGCCTTCGGGCAGATTCGTCGGGTCCGGCATGAGACCCTTGATGGGCTTGAGCATGGCTGTGCGGTTCTGGATGTTGGGAAGGGAGTTAAAAAGGCCCTCGGTGTAGGGGTGCTTCGTGTGGTCGAAGACGTCTTCGAGCGTGCCCTGCTCCACGATGCGTCCGGCGTACATAACGGCGACCGTGTCGCAGACCTCCGCGACGATGCCGAGGTCATGGGTGATGAGGATCATGGAGGTATCGTACTTTTCCTTCAGTTCGCTCATAAGCTCGAGAACCTGCGCCTGAATCGTAACGTCCAGCGCCGTGGTCGGCTCGTCGGCGATGAGAAGCTTGGGGTTGCAGGCCAACGCGATGGCGATGACCACACGCTGCTTCATGCCGCCGGAGAACTGGTGCGGATATTCGTTGGCACGCGAGCCCGGAATGCCGACAAGCTCGAGCATTTCCTTCGCGCGTTCCATCGCGGCCTTCTTGTCCAGATGCTCGTGGAGCTCCAGACTCTCGGCGATCTGCTCACCGACGGTGAAGACTGGGTTCAGGGCCGTCATCGGGTCCTGGAAAATCATCGAGACGTCCTTGCCGCGGACCTCTTCCATCTTGGCCGTCGGCAGATTCAGAATGTCGCGTCCGTCCACCATCAGCTTGTCGCATTCAACGACGCCGGGAGGCGACGGAACGAGCCGCATCATGGCAAGCGCAGCGGTCGTTTTGCCCGCGCCGGTCTCGCCGACCAGACCGATGGTTTGATGGTAGCCGAGCTGCAGGTCGATGCCGTTGAGTGCGTGGACGATGCCGTCTTCCGTTTCGTAGCGGACGACGAGGTTTTCAATATCAAGGATCAGATTATCATTTTCGTGGCTCATTTCGTATCCTCCCTTAACGCTTCAGCTTGGGATCGAGCGCGTCCCGAAGACCGTCGCCGATCAGGTTCAGCGAAAGCACCGTCAGCATGATGGCAATGCCCGGGAAGAGCGTCATGTAGCTGTAATCGCGGATGTACGCGCGGCCTGCCGAGAGCATGCTGCCCCATTCTGGCGCAGGCGCTGCAACGCCGAGACCGAGGAAGCTCAGCTGCGCCGCAGAGATGATCGCCGAGCCGACACGCAGCGTCGCCTGTACGATGATCTGCGATACGCAGTTCGGCAGGATATGGAACGCGACGATCTTCCACTCCGGAGAGCCGATGGCGCGGGCCGATTCGACGTATTCCTCGCCGCGGACGGTCAGAACGGCGGCTCTTGCCACGCGGATAAAGGGCGCGGTACTCGCGATACCGACGGCAAGCATGAGGTTAAACGTGCTCTTTCCAAGCGCGGAGACGACCGCGATGGCCATCAGGACGCTGGGGATGGACGAGAAAATGTCACACACGCGCATGATGAGGTTTTCAAACACGCCTCCGACATAGCCCGCCGCCGCGCCGAGCGTGACGCCCACGACGAGCGCGACCGCAACGGCCACGAGACCGACTGCCAGAGAGTAACGCGCACCATAGCAGACACGCGCGAAGATATCGCGGCCCAGATCGTCGGTGCCGAACCAGTGTTCGCTCGACGGATGCTGCATGCGCTCTTTGACGTTGTTGGCGATGACATCGGTTTCGTAGTTAAAAATGTACGGGGAAACAAGGGCGATGATGATGATGACGACGAGCAGAATCATGCCGACGATGGCGCCCTTGTTTTTGCGCAGCTGCCGCCAGATGGAGTCGAAGGTACTGCGTTTTTTGTACTTCTGCGAGGCTCTGAGTTTCGTATTTTCCACAGCTTTCCCTCCTTACTTCGTGTACTGCGACTTGATGCGCGGGTCAACGAAGGCGTAGACAATGTCGATGAGCAGGTTGACGATCGAGACGATCATCGTCGTCATGACAAGTGCGCCCGTGACCATGGGGATATCGCGCTGATCGATGGCGTCAACAACCAGACGGCCGACACCGGGCCAGGCAAAGACCGTTTCGGCCAGAACCGAGCCGCCAAGGACGTTGCTGAACTGCACGCCGAAGACGGTGATAATCGGAATGAGCGCGTTTCTCAGCGCGTGCTTGCGGATGACCTTGCGCTCAGAGACGCCCTTGGCACGCGCCATGCGCAGGTAGTCCTGCCGGATGACGTCGAGCATGGAAGAGCGCGTCGAACGCGTCATAAACGCCGCCAGACCTGCGCCGATGGTAAACGCGGGCAGTATCAGGCTCAGCATTCCGTTTTCATAGCCGCCGGACGGCAGCCACCCGAGCTTGAGCGAGAACAGCATTATCAAAAGCAGACCCAGCCAGAAATTCGGCATGGACAGGCCAAGCAGAGCTAGCACCATCGCTATCGTATCTTTGATGGAATTCTGATTGACCGCTGCGATGATTCCGAGCGGAATGGAGATGGCCAGTGCGACGACCATCGTGACGGAGGCGAGCTTCAGCGTGTTCGGAAGCCGCTCCAGATAGGTCTGCATGACGTCGCGCTTGGACACGTAGGACGTACCCAGATCGCCCGTCAGCATACCCTTGACATAGCGGAAGTAACGCTCGAGCAGCGTGCCGTTCAGACCGAGTTCTTCTCTGGCCGCTTCGATCTGCGCTTCGGTGGCATCGGCGCTGACAACGGAATAAACGGGGTCGCCTTCTGCCACATTCATGATCGCATAAATGACGAACGCCACACACAACAGCACGGGGATCATCATCAGCAATCGCTTGATGACATATTTATGCATAAATCTATCTCCTCTGCTTCAACAGACCGCGCAGAAGACAGACTTCCACGCGCGGGGACACTTTTTGTAGGAAGGAAGGGGCTTTACGCCCCTTCCTGTTTGCTGTTCAGACTGAAATTTGAAACTGAAAATGGGATTACGCAACGGGCAGGCAGACGTAGCGGTAGTCGTGCTTCGCGGTGCCGTTCCACTTGACGCCGGTGATGCCCTTCTTGATGCCGATGTTGACGTAGGAGGTCGCGATGGGGACGATGGGAACGATCTCGTTGAGATATTCTTCGATCTCGTTATACATCTTCTCACGCTTTGCAGAATCCTGCTCGATGAGGGCCGCGTCGATCATTTCGTTGAATTTCGCGTCCTTCATGTTGGCGCGGTTGGAGCCGTTCTTCTTCAGAACGCCGTCTTCCTCGTAGGAGCCGTACTGGTTGCGCAGCGTGAAGTCGGTGCCGAGGTTGTCGGTGAACTGATACAGGCACAGATCATAGTCGAGAGCCGCGTCGTTCAGAATGCCCTTGAGAGCGGCAGTCTCCATCTTGATGAGCTCGAGCTCGATGCCGACTTCTGCGAGGTCAGCCTGCAGAACAAGGGCCATGTTTTCCTTGGCGGTGCCGTTGTAGATGACGCGGAACTTCAGATCGCCGGGCTTGTAGCCGGAGAGCTCGAGTTCTTCCTTTGCCTTGTCGAGGTTGTATTCATAGACCTGCAGGTTGTCGTCCCAGCCGAACTGACCGCGGTTGATCCAGTGGTCATGCACAAAGCCTTCGCCGTTGTAGCCGACTTCGATCATGGACGCCTTGTCGGTCGCGTAGGCGATGGCCTTGCGGACATGGACGTTGTCAAGACCTTTGCGCTCGTTGTTGATGGCGAGGTAGAGCATGACATAGTTCGGAACCTTGACGAGCTCGAGGTTGGGGTCGTCTTCAATGTAGCCAAGGTCGGTGTTCAGCGGATCGACGCAGATGTCGATCTCACCGGTCTGGAGCGCGATAAGGCGGGAGGACTCTTCCTTGATCAGGCGGTAGACAATACGTTTGGTGGGAGCGGGCTCGCCGTGGAAATAGTCGGAGCGGACGAAGGAAATCTGGTCGCCGGGCGTCCAGGTCTCAACGGCGAACATACCGGTGCCGATCTCGTAGCCGAATTCATCTTCGTTTACGAGCTTCTCGGAGAGGATGGACATACTCTGGTGAGCCAGGAGCATGAGGAAGTCCTGCGAGGGCTTGGAGATGGTGATGGCGATGTGGGTGTCGTCGACGACCTCGATGTTCGTGACAAGCTCGACCTTGGTCTTCGTGAAGGAGGACTCAGCCGCACGCTCGAAGGTGAACTTGATGTCGTTGGCGGTGCAGGGCGTGCCGTCGGAGAAGGTCACGTTCTCGGGAATTTCGAACGTGAAGGTGCAGCCGTCGTCAGAGGTGGTCCAGGACGTGGCCATGCCGGGGATGACTTCGTTGGTCTCGGGGTCGACCTCAACCAGCGTCTCATGGGTCAGCGTGAAGGCCATCATGTTGGCGTCGGTGTTGGAGCCCTGCGGGTCCAGCGTGGTGATGTCGTTGGCAACGCCGACGGTGATGGTATCCTGATAGGTCGTGTTGGCAGGATCTGCGGTGGTCTCGGTCGCAGTTTCCGAGGTTTCGGGGGCAGTGGTCGTGGTTTCACTCTTGGTTTCGCTCTTGGTTTCGGTCGTGGCATTGCCGCCGCAGGCCGCCATGCCCAGCACCATCGCCAGACACAGAAGCAAAAGCACAATCTTTTTCATTGCTTTCATAGGTTCTCCTCCTGTTTTGATTTTCTTTCTTTCGAGAAGCGTCGGCCGCAAGGCTCTGCTTTTTTCGGCAGCCGCTCTCATCTGTTGTATATTTTCGCAGAAATATCCCCCGCTTTCAAGCGCTCTAATCGGCAAGTTTTCCATGCATCGGCAAAATTTGCCGAAATTGCGTCGGCAAATTTTGCACAGCTGTCAAGATTCCACGAAGTCCATTGAAAAGCCCGGTCTTTTGTACTAATATAAATGTCAGAAAACTGCGCAAAGCGCATACGGGGAGGAGGCTGGCGATGAAACGGTTTTTCAGGTGCGCGGCAGCTTTGCTGCTGCTTGTCTGTCTGCTGGGCATCACGCCACGCGCAAAGGCGCTCAACCGCTATCTTCGTGTCGGTCTTAACCCGAACACGCCGCCGTTTCAGTTTCAGCAAGCGGACGGCACGTGCGCCGGAATGCATGTGGATATGCTCACGGCGATCGCCGAGGCCGATAACTTTGAAATTGAGTTCGTTCCCTTTGAGACCGACAAAGCCTGTCTCGAGGCGCTGCGAGACGGCGAAATCGATCTCGTGCTCGGCGAAATTGCGACGAAGGCAAACAGCACGGGAGATTTCTGCGTGACGGACTCTCTCACGAGCTCGCAGCTTTGCGTCATTGTTGCAAACGATATGCTCCAGAGCGGCAAAAGCGCCCGGACGGCCATCTGCGTCTCCGACACCATCCAGCACACGCTGCTGGCAAATCTCGGCTTTCACCAGTTTATCTCCGTCAGCAACCAGATCCAGCTCTACCAGCGCCACAAGGAGCTGCCAGGCTCGGCGATGATCGGCGTCAAGGACAGCCTGATCTATCAGCTGGCGCAGGACGGCGCGGACAAAAACTACACCGTACAATATAATTATCTGGGTGCGCTCGAATTTACCATGGTCCTTCGAAGCGCGGACAAGGAGCTTCTTCGCACGATGAACACCAGCATCAACCGCTTCAAGGCCACCGCGCAGTATGAGAACATTTGCAGCCGCTGGCTTCCCGTCAGCACAAGAGAAGCGCGGTTCCAGCGTCTTTTTCGCATCATCTGCGTCTGCGCCGCATTTTCCGCGCTGGCTGTCGTGGGCTACGTCATCATCACCCGCCGCATCCAGCAAGTGCTCCACCGGCAGGTCGCCGAGCAGACCGAGCAGATCCGCAGCGCCAACCAGGCCCTCGAGCGGCAGTATGCCCAGCTGCAAACCGAAAGTGATCTTCGAAACCGCATCATCAAATACTCCCCCAGCGGCATGATGCTCATCGATCTGGATGGCACGGTCACGCTCATGAACAAAAGCGCCTGCGCCATCGCCGGTGTGCGTCAGCCGCTTCTGGGCAAGCTTGCGTCCGATATCCCTGTTTTCCGTGATATTTTAGAGCGCGAGGGTCAGCGACTTTTTACAAGCGGCACGATGGTCGACCGCAGCATTCTTCGTCTCGGAGACTCTCCGCTTCACACCCGCGCCTACAGCTACATGACCCACCAGATCATTCGCGATAAAGCGGTCACCGGCGTTCTGGTGACGGTCATCGACGTAACCGAGGCCGAGCAGGAGCGGCAGGAGGAATTCGAGCGGCAGAAATCCTCGGCGCTGACGCGCATCGCCGCCGGTATCGCTCACGAAATCCGAAATCCCCTCATGACCATCCGCACCTTTGCCTCGCTCATTGGCACCAAGGGCGACAGCAAGCAGGTGCAGGAGTCGTTCGCCCGGTACGTGCCCGACGAGGTCGACCGCATCAACCGCCTCATCGACAACCTCATCCACTACGCCAAGCCCACCAACCGCCATCCCAAGCGCGTAAGCGTGGAGGAACTGGTAAACGACAGCCTGAGCCTCATCCGCCCCTTGCTGCGCAAGAGCAATTTTCGTCTCGACCAGAAGCTGGAATCCGATCTTTTCATCCTTGCCGACCGCGACCAGCTCAAGCAGGTGCTTGTCAACATTTTCTTAAACAGCGTCGAGGCCATGGAGCACAAATGCGCCGTTTCGCCGCCTTCTGAGCCTCTGACGCTGCGTGTCCATGCCGCAAGCCGCGGCGAAAAGGTCTTTCTCACCATCCGCGACGAGGGCGAAGGCATGACCGAGCAGGAGCTGAGCGCCTGCCGCGACCCCTTCTTCACCACCAAGCAGACCGGAGCCGGCCTCGGTCTTCCGCTCTGTGAGCAGTATATCCGCGAAAACAGCGGCGTTATGGAGATTGAAAGCGTGAAAAACGAATACACACTGATCTCCCTGATTTTTGAAAGGAGCCAGCCATGCTTCCACGAATCCTGATCGTTGACGACGAAAGCAGCATCTGCATTTCCCTGTCTCTGGCGCTCGAACCGGAATACGAGGTCGTCTGGGAGACAGACCCCATCCGTGCGCTCGAGCGGCTTCAGACCGAGCCCATCGATCTGGTGCTGCTGGACATGGTCATCGGACCCTACGACGGGCTCGATATCCTCATGAAGATCAAAAAGCTCGCGCCGCTGGCCGCCGTGATCATGATGACGGCCTACGGCAGCATCCGCTCGTCAGTCAGCGCGATGACGCGCGGGGCGTTTACGTATCTGACAAAGCCCCTGGACCTCGAAGAGCTCAAAATTTACATCCGGCAGGCGCTCGAATTTCGCAGTCTGAACGAAAACGTGACCTACCTCAACGACCAGCTCGAAGCGCAGAACCAAGCAGAAGAGCTCATCGGCACGAGTCCCGCACTCGAGCAGGTGCGCACGATGCTGCGGAAGTTCCAAAATGTCGATGTCAACGTCCTCATTACCGGCGAAAGCGGCACCGGCAAGCGCATCGCGGCGCACACACTCCACAATGGCGCGGATGGACGGCGCTTCGTCACGGTCAACTGCGCGGCGTTCGATGAAAAGCGGCTGGAAGAGGAGTTTTTCGGCTACAAAATGGACGCCGTTCCCGGCGCTCTGTGCGACCGGCGCGGCAAGCTCGACTATGCAAACGGCGGCACGCTGTATTTGGACGGCATCGGCGATATGCCGCCGGAGTTCCAGCGGAAGCTGCTGCGCGTTTTGCAGGAACACACCTTCTCTCCCATCGGCAGCCGCGAGGTGCACCAGTTCCATACGCGAATCATCGCCTCGGCCAACCGCACCTCGGACGAGCTAGTACAAAGCGGGCTCCTGCGGCAGGATCTTCTTTACCGGCTCAACGCGGTGGAAATTCACATGCCGCGCCTGCGCGAGAGGCGTGCCGATATTCCGCTTCTTTGCAGCCATTTTATCAGCCGCAGCTCCACGCTCCGCAATAAGCGCGTGCGCATCCGCGGCGTGACGGACGAAGCGCTGGAAATTCTCTGCGCCCACGCCTTCCCCGGCAATGTCCGTGAGCTTGCCAACACAATCGAATATGCCGGCATCGTCGCAAGCGGCGAATGGATTCGACCGAAGGACCTTCCCTATCAGTTCACAAACGCGCGTCCGGGACTCGGCGAGGTCGAGCGCGTGCTTGCCGGAAAGACATTGCAGGAGCTCGAACGGCTTGCCATCGAGACCTCTTACCGCGCAAACGCCGGAAAGCGCAGCGCGATGGTCTCCGAGCTCGGCATCAGCCCTCGCGGGCTTTGGAACAAGCTGAAGGAATACGGCTTACAGTAAATAAGGAGAACACAAATGCAGCAGCATGAAAAAACAAGTCTTCGCTATGTCTTTTTCCGACTCTACAGCAACGATGAACTTCTGGACTTTCTAAAGGAGCAATTGAAAAACGGTCTGGTGCTCGACCACTGCAAAGGAAACTTTTTCTTTTTTCGCCGCTGGCAGCTTCAAAACGCGCGGCTTTGCGTGATCTCGATTCCATGCAGCAAGCCGCGGACCGAGGATGACGACGAGGTGCAGGAATATCTGGACATCGCCAAGCGCAAGGGCTGGCAGCTTCTGTGCGTGGGCGATTATGAGAGCCTGCTTCCCATGCGCAGGCGTCTGTATTTTTACACGTGCGACGATCGTGCCCAGCCTCTGGAGCAGGACGAGGCTGCCGATTTTCAGAACGCCTACAGGGCCTATCACGCCTCGCTCCGCTCGAGTGTCGCGTGGGTGTTGCTGGCGGCTTTGGGCCTTGTGGCGACGGTTCCTTTCATGCTGGCAGATGGACTTAATTTCGCGATGCCGGTTCTGGACGCGGCGCTGCTTGTTTCTGCCTGTGCGGCCATGACGCTACACCTGAACCGCAGAACGCTCTACCGCAGCGTCACGAAAAAAACGCCGCTTCCCGAAGACCTCGGCCTTCGCCTGCGCCGCTGCGAGAACCTCCGTCTGTGGAGCATGGGCGCTGTCCTTGCGGGTATGGTGCTGCTGCTTCTTTCCTGATACGATGGCAAAAACGCCGGAGAGATTAAAACCGTCTCCCCGGCATTTTTCTATTCGGCGCTACGCAAATCCAAAGCACATATTCGCAGGAGCCTGTTTTGTTTACTGCAATGGAAAGCTGCGAATACAAAAGCTCCAAGGATATAGGCGGAAAAGACTTCCGCCTGATGCTGGTCGACCGCGCCGTAAACGGCTGAGATGAATATCGCGGCACAGGTACAAATACAAAAGAACGTTTTATAACGTCCTCCATTCAGGATCTTCTAAACGATCCTGCCGCGTTGACACATGGTAAAGACCGCTTCGAATGGATTGCGGTTGATGCGGAACATAATATTGCGCGAAATTGTGTGCGCGGATGAATCGACAAAGAGCCGAGTGAGGTTGGAGACTACCGCCTTTCCAGACCATTCTGGGGTTACAGCAAGGAAATCTGGGATACACTGTACGGCGCTGCAACCAGCTGGCAGGAGCGTTGGTATCAGAAAATTGTCTGGACAAACCTCTGCAAAATGTGCCGCGCAAGGGCGGAAATCCGAGTGAAGCGTGGCGGAAGATGCAGCGGGAAGCTTGCGCCCAGCTGCTCCGTGCCAAGATTGTGTTCTTTAATCCGACGCATATTTTGTTCGTGACTGGTACGATGCAAACGGCGGATTAAAGCCAAAGCACAACACGTCAAGAGGTTACCCCTGCAAGTATGAGGGTTCTGGAGAGACATTATATCTTTCCCATGTATTTAAAACTGATGTCATAAAGCTGACTTTCTCTATCTCTATCCGGTATTTGTGGCAACCACAGAAAACGAGGAGGTTCTGACCGCGGAGCAGCGAAATCTGGAATACTGGAACGATATGGCGTTAAAAGGGACAATTTATCATCAGCCGGAGTACAAACCACAGCTCGAACGGTCTGCGCGACGAATACGACAACCCAGAAGATCTCTACGAGGATAATCCGGATTGATTTGAAGATGAGGATGAGGCATGGGACGCGTGGGAGAATGACTAAAAATATCAAATTATAACCAATCAGACAATCTAATTTGTTTTTCAAAGAATCAAAGTATAGATGCTCAGTCCCTCAGACAACCGATTGGAATTATTTTTACGCCGTCAGGCCGCGTGTATGCAATCTCGCCGCCGGTAATGACCATCAACAAATCCGGTTCGCGGAGATTCGTTTTGCCGGAAGCATTTGCAGTACGCACAAGCTGCTTGATTTGAAGCAGGTGCTGTGCGCCTTCTTCAATTTCGCGGCCGCCGAGCTTGAACTCGATCAGCGCATATCGACCATCAGACAAGTGAAGCACACAGTCCGCTTCCAGATCGGAACGGTCGTGATAGTAAGAAACCTTACCGCCAAGGGCGGACGAATAAACCTTCAAATCCCGAATGCAGAGACACTCAAAAATGAAACCGAACGTTTTCAGGTCCTGCTCCAGATACTCCGGCGTAAGACCTATTGCGGCAACTGCGATGGATGGGTCGGTAAACTCACGCTTTTTTCCGGAGCGGATCGTCGTTGCCGAGCGAATCGCTGGGCACCATGCTTCAACATCCTCAATAACAAACAGCTTTTTCAGTGCGTTCAAATAGGAATCCAAGGTGGGCATGGTCATGCTGTCTGCGTTTGCAGTGATGTCTTTCAGAATATTGGATTTCTTCGCAAGTGTTGAAATATTTCTGGCATATGAACGCAGGATCAAGCCCGTCCACGTCGGATTGCGCTGGACACCATCGACAGTAGAAATGTCGGACTCGCAGATATTGCTGATATAATCGCGTGCAGTCAGAAGCTGCGCTTCCGGATTCTTCCGCCGCAGGGTGGCCGGCCATCCGCCGCGGCAGGCAGCAAAAATGAGCTGCTCGATCGAAAGATGGCTGGAAATGCCGTCTATATCGAGCGAAGCGTCCTGAAACAAAGCGCGTAATGAAATCTGCCCATTGGATTCCCCGGATTCGTACAAGCTCATGGGATACATTTTCATTCTGGCAATCCGCCCGGTTCCGGTGTGCATGATGCTTTTGTCATCAACAGAGGTTGACCCGGTCAAGATAAACAGGCCGTCTTCCTGACGCTGGTCAACAGCCGTTCGAACTGCATCCCAAAGCACCGGCGCAATTTGCCATTCGTCGATCAGTCGGGGATTTTCACCTTTCAGCAAAAGTGATGGCTTGGCTGCGGCCGTAGCAAGATAACCATCCTTTTTATCAGGGTCCTGCATTTTTAGAATGCTTTTTGCTTTTTGTTCACCGGTCGTGGTTTTTCCACACCACTTCGGACCGACGATCAGTGTCGCGCCGCTGGCTTCCAGACGAAGCTCCAGCTCGCGGTCAACAATACGGGGTAAATATTCTGTCATACGACCACTTCCTCACAAACTGTTTTTCAAAGTATAGAATACCGCGAAGGCATTGTCAATATGAATTTTGCGTTTTTGATTGTTTTTATTTTATATTTTTGATGTAATACGCTTTGTACTTTTGAAGTTACGAAACGAGAGCTGCTGTACTACGCGTAGGGTGATTTCTGCTCTTTCATGACTTGACTATCGACAAAGTTCAAGTTACAATCCACATCCACTCCGGCAGAACTTCTCCAAATCCGCCTGCTTGCCCTGACCCAGATTGTGACCCAGGTGTGCGCGAAAGCGTGTGGACGCAGTGGACAAAGTCCTGTGAAATTCCGCACTTTTCTCTGACGGAACGTACGTATTTGACGAAAAAACACTCAATATCACGAACCGATAGCAGCTGGCAGTCATGAGGAAAGTGCGGAATTTCACAGG
>OGNB01001283.1_pt1 | contig 14872 bp, 28 predicted proteins | sample 1573301 | NCBI WGS metagenome assembly OGNB01 (sample SAMEA2581914, study PRJEB24529) | metagenome | biome: Human gut stool | place: China | collected 2011
CTTTACGGTTCTTGTACAGTGGAAAGTTGGATTTGGCAAATTGCCAACAGGAATATTATACACTTAAAATCAACCTCCCACTCCATTAACTATAGTATAAAGAATAGACTGATCTTGTATATCATTTGTAGTTAATGCATTTATTTTTCCCATTTCAGTATTTATAGTAGTTTGAGATTCACTACTTATTTCTACAGTTTTAACTCTTGCAATAGGTATTTCAACAAGAACAACTTTACAATCAAGAGCTTGATATGTGTCGGAATCATCATTTGCAGTTATAGACTTTATAAGCATATTATTGAACAATCCCAACCTACAAAGGACTGCAACCGGAATCCTATCCTGCTGTATCTTAGTTAAAACATTATATGCATTTGCAGACCTACTCCAACCACCTGTAAACTGCCCTGCAACTAAGCTCTGTAAAACATCACTCATTTTTATTTGCATTTCAATTTCTTTCGGCTGCATATATGCATGGTCAACAACAGATGAACCTGTTTCAACAGGATTGCTTGTTATGTTAAGTTCACTTTTTATATCAACAGTTATAAAACCATCAAAAAAATATCCACCTATATTAGTCTTGCAGTACAGAAGTGCATCATAACTCATGCCATCTGTATTTGTGGATCCTCTACTCAAATAGCCTTGAGCCATAAATTCACCCCTTTACTGGAATGGATTTTTCCAGAACGTATTTTTACTTAAAGATTTAGAAACAGAATCACCAACAGCGGAAGGAGTTGCACTAGATCCATACATATTGATATTTACATTATTTTCTTGTGTTTGCGAAGTTTGATAATTCGTGCTGCCTCTAAACCCAGTAACAGAAGCAGCTGTATTGTCCGCATTTCCTTTCTTATAACCAGAAAACAATGCCCCAATATCCTGACCAAAATTATATGCTCCCTTAAACGAACTACCAATCAAATTGAGACCCTTTTTCAAAAACATTGGCAACCCGCCTTGAACGTCTGTATTAAACCCGGAAATATTTCCTTCTTCATCAAACTTTAATATTTTTCTTATTTTACTATTTTCCGATATACCTTCAAAGTCACCTTTTAACAACTTTATCAAATCAACTATATCTTGCAATCTATCTCTTACATTCGTCAAAAACATAACAACTACATCTTTTATTAATTCAAATGCTCCTATAGCATCTAACAATTTAACAAGTTCAAGAGCTGTATCTCCAATTTCTGCCCCAAGATCGAAAAACAAAGTTAATATATCGTTTAATATACTACCATATTCTTTAAGATCCTCAGTATCCAGCAAACCATTGAATCCAGACAAAGAACTCCATAAATCTCCTAACAATGATTTACCGCCACGCTGCCAAACAAGGAAATCATCCAACAGAAGAAGTATTGCAGTTAGCGCAGCAATAAACCAACCAATAGGGCCCATTTTAAGCAATAAAAAGAAAGAACCCATAACAGCAGACATCCCAAGAACTCCACGATCAAACTGACCAAAAAATGTCGCTGCAAGATCTATTAACATCCTTATCCCTTGCGCCCCAACCTTTACAAGCCTAAACACAAAAGAAAAGAAAATAGCTACTTTCTGGGTAACAACAGGCAAAATCCTAACCAAATAATCATTAAAATCTCTTAGTGCTTGCCTTGCATCCTGAGCTTCACGCCCATTTAATTGCATAAAATAATACGTTACCCATCTTGTAGCAGACTTAAATATAACCTTTAACCTATCAATTTCATGGTTTATGGATCTGATTAATTTTAAGCTATCCTCAAAACCCTTTGGGGGTGTTAAACTTTGACTTAAGTTCCGCAAGTCCATGAACTGATTAAACGTCTCATTGGTGCTCCACCACAATTCATCAACAGTATAACCAGTTATTTCCATTGCATCTTGATACGCTTGTGCTGCTTGCGTAGTCGTCCACATGCGCCTTGCAAAATGCTGTGCTTCACGGTCTGCCTCAGCAACACCGGAAACAAGTGACCAAACAGACGCAGCCGCTTGCACCATAGACTTAGCGAAATTAACACCAGCAGAAGCAAAACCGGAAATTTTAGTTAACCCTTTCAGGCCGCTACTAACACTTTCAATACCTTTTTCAACATCTTTTAGTCCAAATTGGTCTGAACTCCAACCTATATTTACAAGATATTCTTTCAATCCTTCCGCTGGCATTAATTAATCACCTCGCTTCGATTCTAAACTTTCTACCTGCCTCGCCTCATTTTCAGCCTTTACAGTTATCATTTCTACTGCATCTAACCAATCATCAAATGTATATGTACCATCCCACATTTCATGTTGTTTCCAAAATCCAGCTATAACAGGCAAATAAACACGAGCATTTATGTTTTCATACTCACAAATTACAAATTCTGGCTGCTTGTGCCTAAAAAGCTTGACAGCCCTTCGGCGAAAAAATCGGTATAATTAAATGCAAGCTCAGCAACAATAAGCTGAATAATTGAAGATCCTTTAATCTCAGAAATTCCGTATGTTCCATTCGGCCGAATTACAGGAGTTTCTCCAGCCGGAAGAGATTCAAAAACAGACCCCAGAATATCCTTCTGTAACTCAATAAACTCTGCTTTACTAAGCTGCTTAGAGCTTACATTGTTCTTTGGAATTTCTGAACCAACAGCCGACGAAAGCATATCTCCAATTCCAAACGGAAGTGCAACGGTGAAAAGTTGAAGAAGAATATAATTTCCAAGCAACGGATCGAATTTATGAAGCTTGAACGTTCTTCCTTCAATTATAATTGTATCCTCAACTTTTCTCTTCTTAATCTCACCGAAAAGCTCTTTTGCTTTACTATTTTCAATACTATTTTCCATATTATACTCCTTTTTTTAATTAGGCGTAATATGAGCGCACATCAAAGCCCAACTTCTATTCTGCGCCTGACTCTGGAAATTATTATCAGCCATTTTCTGGGGACTTACACCAGTACAAGTATATTTATCGCCAGTGCTCGAATTAGTTATAATAATTGTTGCAAGTGCAAACTCACTTGTCTGGGAAGTCATAACATAATTATAATACTTTTTCATCCATGCGTTAAAATCAGAGCTTTGCAAAATATTAAACGTAACTGTACCATTATCCTTTGGCATTTTGCTTACAACAACAGCAAGATCCGCTGCAACATCATGTGCAGTTATATCATTAGACATAGATATTGCAATCTCTCCAATACCAGTGCCATAAGCAGAATAGCTACCAATAGAAGGATGGTTAATAGTTACAGTTGTATCCTCAAAGCTATATGTATAAAAATTAGCCATTTAATTTGCACCTCCTTACTTACTGATTAACATAAACATTAATCACAACAAATTCAATTGCACCAGAAGCCTTCAAACAAATATAAATAGGAGGAGAAACTCTCTTTGCTCTATCACTTGCAGACTGCTCAGCAATACTACCGGCCTGAATATAATAACCATTGGGAATGGAATCGCCAGTTTCCAAATCAAGGACATTTCCACCGCCCCAAATACCAGAAGAAATAACTCCCATTGTTGAAAGCTGCTCACATGCATCGGTGCAGAAAGAAATAATCTTACTTACGCCAGAATTAGTCTGAGAAATAACTCTGCTATCAATCAAGCCGGAAACAACATACTGCTGAATCAAGAATTTTGCTGCATCAAGCAAAAATACCTCATCAACATGATAGCCATTTGCCGTTACACCTTGGAAAATAAATCTATATCTACGACCAAACTCAGCATAACTGTTACCATTATAGGAAATCAGATTATCATATTGCACATCGTCAATAGATTCAGGTGTAAATCCAATAATATTTTTATAAGCAAGTGTATATGCGGAATTTACCTGCATACTGTTCAAACCGCTAAACAAGCCATTAACAGCACAAGAAAAATAATCCTGTGTACTGTAAAATACACATGTGCGCATATAATTCTTATCCTGCAAGGTTTTACAAATACCGCCTTGACTCGCCTGTAAGCATTTTTTATCAGAAGTCTGATGGAAGAAAACAGTAGGAGAACTAAACGCCTCAACTGCTGCCGCTATAGCATCAATACTTGTATCAACAACAGAATAGGAAAAACTAACTGCATAAAAATTCTCATTAAACGCTCTAGTATTTGTAATTGCCTGCAGATCCGTTTCCCCTTCCAACCTTTGGCCTATTGCAAGGCGCTGAGAAATAGGATTCTGGCTAAAATATGCAACTGCAGCTTTATACTCATTAGAACTTGTGGTAAATCCATCAGCTACCATTTCTGTTTTATAAGTCTGATAAGAATAAACCTTAACTCTATGATCTGCATCAAGCTTTTTGGAATCACCAATAATGCAGCCAAGATTAAAATCAGAACTTATAACAGAAGGATTACTAACTTCAACATTAACATCTACAATATTAGACAAAGATATGCTCATTTTACTTATCCGCCTCCAATCTTATATCTGCTTCTACTATTCTATCAACATTAGTTTCAACAACAACAGAATTATAAAATCTCAATTCTAAATCTGACCGCTGCCACCATCTACCATTATACAATTCCGGAACCCTATTCGGCCCAACTGTCCTGTCGGGAACCAAATACAAATTATTATTATTAATTATATACTCAAAATTTGGAAAATAAAAACTTTCATTCAACAATTTACACAATTCATAACAATTTGATCCATAAAATATAAAATGTGCATTTAATGTTCTTTGAGAATATTGTTTATAATCAAAATTATCATTATTTTTATTATATACCATTTTTCTTGTTTTATAAATATCTCTTTCATCAATTTCTTGTGCAACTTTCACGAAACATATATCTTGCTCTATATCAAAACTTGGCTGACCATCAGTTAGATACTGGATTAATACATTTTTCTGATCTAATCCTACCATATCACAAACAATATCAGCCAAAAACAACTCAATATCTTCAAGTTTATCAATTTTATTAGCCATATTACATCACATCCCGTTGCAATTTAATGGCTAAACTTCTGCAAAATCCATATTGCGCATCATCTAAACATTTCATCACTTTATACGATACATTATTCCACGCAACAATATCGGACAAATATCCGTCTATTGCATTATCATCTAATTTACCCGTTGTATATAATGGTAAATAGGTAAAAACGTGTATACCCTCAGAGCTATTATCTGCATACTCTTGCATTTCTATAGAGGTATCATCTGCAATTGTAATTATACCTACAACATTTAGATTTTGCTCTGTTATAACTTGTTTATGATTTTCTACCCTAACTTTTCTTCTTATAATATTTACTCCATTCGACTGCGTAAAGTCAGGATCTCCTATCAATTCCGATACATTAATCAACTCTAACACCATCCTTTACGACAGCATATGTTATACTTTTTATAAGCTCCCCTGTATCGATTAAAGGTTTAGGATCTGTACTACCTTTTTTCAATTTTTTGTTATAAACAGATGGGACATTAGGCGGCCAGCCATTGTCTGGATTTGTAAACCAATCACGGCAAACCTTTTGTGAACGCATCCCAACAAGTTTTAACTGTTTTTCAGCTTCCTCATTTCTACCTTCCAATTTTAAACTAAATGCTTTTGAAAGCATTTTTGCAATTCTCTCTCTATCATTGTATATTGCAGGCTCAATAACAGGTCGTGCAGGTACATTATTTATTGGGCTACCATTTGTATGTATAAACAATAACTCAGCATTTGTTACACCAACTTTTTGATTACTTTTAGGACGATCTGTAGATTTCTGCGGTATTCCAACAAGAACATAATTATTTTTTGTCCATTTAAGTGCTTTTTTTATATTGTGCATTTTGCTTGCACTCTCTATAACAGATACCAAACTATTAGCCATTAACCCACATACCTGCAATACCATACATTTTTGTTAATGTTGCCAATTGCTGCCCATATGCGGTATATTTCCAAGTTCCATACCCATTAAGATCATCAGATATGCCAAGCAAATCATAGCTGATCGAAAGCCCATCCACACTTTTACTTGTAGCAACTCCAGTTGGCAAAGCACCTTGCAAAGCCTTTTGCGAATCTGCATCACCTTTTTGGGTTTGCAGATATAATACACAAAAATGCGCAATGTATAAACACATTAAATATTTCCAAGAATCATAATATCTATCATATTTAATAGATTTATTTGCCATAGACAAAATCAAATTAAAAAATGCAACAGGTATATTTATTTCACCATCAATTATATCATCAGTTATCTTAAAAACAGGAAAAACATAAGTAAAATCAGCAAGTGTAAATTCCGGGTTATCAGTTAAAATAATATTTGAGGGGCTTTCAAATGCCTCCATCATAATCTTAGCGTTATTCGTATAGCCTAACATGTTCCAGAAATTCAAAGATGAAGAAAGCACCTGAAGCCCCTCCTTATTATTTAATTTTCATTATTGTTCAGTTTGTATGCCTCAAACACTCTTTTCTTAATATTACCAAGCTTATCATCATCCGAATACTTTACAGAATATTCGTCGGCAAGCTTCAACGTTTCCTCTCTATTTTTTGCTTTTAACTCTTCGTAAAACACTTCAATCTTGTCCTTGGCTGTTTCTTGCGGAACATCAGAAAATTCAGCATCGACAATTTTCTTTTCCGTATTATTTGCATCTGCAACAATAATATCTCCGGAAGAAACAGCAAGCTTAAACGTAGGATCATCCACATATTTATCGGGCATATCCTGAAAAGCCTTGGGAACAGTTACAAATAATTCAACCGTATCCAAACCTTTCTGCGCTCCGGGACCAATTGCAAAAGCCTTTTTACTAAAAATTCTCATACTATTTAGAGCCTCCTATATAATTAGATAGAATCCATATAACGAGCAGGCTGATAATAGAGGAATTTAACCTGTCCCATCTGTGCAGCATAAATTGTGACATAACTAAACTGCAGTGCAACAGGCTGGGTCATTGCTCTTGTCAGCGGCACAGGAAGATCAAAGTAAACCTTATCCTTATCATTAACATATGCTACCATACGATCTGTATTACTTGTACCAGCAGCAGTGCACCAACGGCAAGGAACAATTTCCAGAGTTCTTCCCTGATTTGCAGCAAGGTTATTCTTCTGGACATAACTTAGAATGCTCTCATCACCAGAAGTTCCAATTCTAGTACTCAACAGATATGCATACTTTGTGGGAGGCAGGAGCAGGTGATTGGGAATAGCACTCTCATCATATTCGGATGCAGCCCAAGCCTCAGTCAGCAGCTTGTTAATATCCCACAAGATTTCATCAACCGTCTTGGTAGTCCAACCGGGGGTGCCAGCAGCACCATCGGGGGCAACAGAAGAAACAACATTTTCATCATTAACAAGGCCAGTAATGCCAACAGAATCAAAACCCTTGTAAACAAGCTGATCTATTGCCTTGTTATAATTCAGGCGAATACCGCGATCCAAAATGCTATCAATAGAACGTCCTATTGTCTGGAACTTCTGGCTATCCACAAACGGGATCTTCATGCCCTGCGCCCATGTAAATACCTTATAAATATCCTTATTTACATTTGCTTGCACCAGAGAAATAACGTCGGTTGCACCGCCAACAAGAGAACCATCATTTGCACCAGAGGTAGCATAATCGACGTTCATTGTGGAGGTGAAATCAACCCATCCGCCTCCAGTCTCTGCAACAATATCACGAGGCCATGTTACAGAGGTCAAAGGCTCACGTACCTTAGGATCCCTCTTCTCAAGCTCACCCTCCAAGAAAGCCATACCAGTAGAAATACCAGCGGCATCCATAGTACGAATACCAGAGCCCAGAGAAGAATCAGTAAACATCCTTACGTTATCATTGGTGCCAAAAGATACACCACCATTAGAACTTACAATATTAGGCATTTATTTATCCACCTCCAAATTAACCCTTTGCACGTGTTTTAATCGTAATTTCAGTCATTCCATTTGCATCCATTACGCCTGTAGTCCATTCAATATTTGTAACCTGTACAGTATTTCCTGCATCTGCAGTTGCCTCAAAACCACCAACAACGGCATCGACATAAGTATTATTTTTCTTAACACGGACATACACAGCATCACCAGACTTAGGCGCACCTCTCTGACATTTAACGGTACAGTTACCCCTTACCATTACATCACAAGGAGTTTCTGCCATATAGTCCGGATTAGACTGAGGGTCAAAAGTATTGGCCTGAATAACCGGGCTTACAGCAACACCAGCAATCTGCGCTGCAGTAGTAGCGTCCGCTACATTATCCCATCTATTATCATTTGTCAAAACTACAGCATGACCAAAAGCAATATTATTTTTTGCAACTCTATTCTGGATAATTGCATCAGCAGTCCGAGACTGGGTGCCAGCATAACCGCTCAACAGGGAAATACCAATAGCTTTACCGGGCATTTATTAGACCTCCTTATAATGGGGATTAAACTTTTTAGCAATCTCCATACCAAAATCAAAATCAGAATCCTTAGCCTTTACCTTATTATTCATTGCATCTTTTGAACTCTTGCGAGTAACATTATAAATTTCGGAATACTGGTCATTCATGCTAATCTTAGCAATATTTGCAACAGAATCGGCAAGTGCTTTCCGCTGCTTACTATCCTTAACAGATGCAATCACGGGCTTAATCTGACGGATAAAGTTTCTAATTTCAGCAGCACTGTCATTAATCTTTTCAGGTGCAACAGTCACCTCATCAACACCGCATTCATCTTCAAGCTTTTCCTCAATTTTTTCTTCGATCTCATCAAGGTTTTTCATGGCTCCATCTTCGATCAAACCATACTTGCGCATAACCTTAACCAAAGCGTCCTCTACCTTGCTTTCTACTTCTTCACTCTTTTCCTTTTCCTTTACGATCTCTTCGCCCTCATCAATCGTTTCAAGTTCATTAAGAGCATCATTGACCTCTTCCGTCATTTCCAAGGCATCTTCTGCAAGCTCTTGCGGGATAGCCTCATCCATAGCCCGCATCTTTTCCAGAAAACCTTTAATAGAATCTCTAACCTTTCTTGAATTTGCCACTATACTAACCTCCTAAATACATTTATATATGATTAAAAAGCAAGCACTTTTATAGCCTTGCTTATAGTTTTAACAAAATTATATTTATTATTTATTTTACATTCATCGTTTATGCGAACTTGTGAACCCGCCCTGCCACATTGTACAAGCGCGGCGTGATTCCCTCTTATTTTTGTCTGATATATTTTTCCGTCCCTTTCAACGTATTCGCAATCATAACCAGCAGATATCTCTCTCTTTGCTCCGCTGTATATTTCGTTAATAACTATCGGATCTCTAACAAGGATATCGGAAAGCAAGAAATTACTTTTATCTCCCTCTCCCCGCCTAATATTAGTTAACTCACCCTTAGAGTACATCTGCCAATTGTCGGCCGTAACATTAACAGATGGATGTGTATCGGTAAACGCTTTACCCTCAAAAGATGCCATGGCAATTTGGTCAAACACCTCGGAAGGTTCCCTGTAAACAGTAACAATTCCGGATCCATCAAGCCCCAATTCTTCACGAGCATATTGATAGGCTCCAGCTCTTGCAATAGGAACATTCAAACAAAGCAGGCAACCATTGTCAAGTTTAACCAAATTGTCAGATATTTTCGATCCATAGTAAAACCTCTTAGGCATTAAGAACCACCTTCCCCATATACAACATTATACCATACATCATCGGGAAAGTAAAGCACTTTTTGAACTTATTTATAAATTTTTCTATCACAATAAATCGAATATCCATCGGTAAAGAACTTATAAACAACTGTCATATTATTAACAGGAGTAATATCGCCAGAATATAATGTTGAAGCTGAAGGGAAAATAAGCTGATTCTTTGTAGAGGCACCATTTGAACAAACAATCGTATAATCAACTCCGGGTATCATACATTCAAAGTCATTTATGGTAACGTCTCCACTTTCCGCAGCAAGAGAAATATACATGTTTCTATGTCCAGTTAAATCAACTCCATTATCATTACGGATAAATTCAACAGTTATATCTTCAAATCTTTCTATCAACGCAGGATCAAATCCACAATCTGCAGCAATTATATTCATATATAAATCTTCTCCTTATGATATCATGCAGTAACTTCTTTTGTATTAACCGGCTCAGACGTTGTATTAGTTACCTTAACGTTAGGAATCCCATTAACAGAAACAGAAATTGGAGAGGTATTAACAACCTTTACATCCTGAGTTCCAGATGAACCACCACCAGAAATAGGCTGAACGCTCCAACAGGCGGGAATATTAGGTTTTATTGCTTCAAAATCATCCGGCAATTTATCAATAGGCATTTTTTACTTTACACCTCCATTATCAGCAACCTATAATTCTTATAGCTCTATCCAAAACTTTAGAATCCTTAACAGTTACTATATATTTATCTCCTACAAGTTTTATTTTATGGCAATCAATACCATTTTCCTTGCAATATTTTATTGCTTCTTTCTCACTCGGAAACTGAATACTCTTCATATTATCACCTCATTGTAGTATTCTTATTTATCATTTTTATTATAATTAACCATTAACCTATGTAAATACCATTCTGCTTTTTTAAGATCCTGCATTCCATTTTTATTACGATAACGCCAAATATATTTAATAATGTTGGAAACACAAATAGCTTCATTTGCAGGAATTTCAGCAACAGCACTTTCAATTGCATCTATACACTCAATTTCCCCAAAATAATGCAAAGGGTGGTTCACCATATCAGATTTATTATCACAATTACATTTTTTCCGATCTTTTGCATTACAATCTTCAGAATCCTTATTAATTTTAGCTACTTCCTCAAGAGTAAAGGGAGCATCACCGCTATTCCCGGCTTCCCTTATTATATTACCACAAATATTAAGCAATTTGTCTGCATCAATCAACTTCATTCCTGCTCCCTCCTGATCTTCTCCAACTCTTCATCTGTCAGCGTCCTGTTATACGAAAAAAAACCTTCTCCTGAGCAACGATTTGGACATGCCAGACACTCGCACCCGTTGTCGTTGCTGAATTCGTTCACTCTGAACGGACAGCTATGGTTAAAACAATCAGTCATCCTGCTCCCTCCGTTCCAGCGCGTAGTGTTCCGCAATCTGTCAGCCGCTCAATCAGCTTTTCGTAGTCCATCAGGTGTACTCCTCTCCCTCCGTCGGGCGGCGGTAAGCTTTGAACCTATACCCCCACTCTTCGCACAAGGTTTCCCAAGTCGTCAGCTCCTCAGATCCAAAGAATAGCACCCCGAAAGACGTTACTTTCGCCCAGTCATTCAGCGGGGTAAACCAAATATACCGTTCTTTCTTGGCATCCTCCAGCTTCAGCGGCTCGTTCGGCGGAGTGAGGGCTAGATCTCCTTCCAATTCAGAAATTAGCATATCAATGATTTGAGCCGCTTGATGATATGTGTCAGTGTTTCTCCATGCGTCAGCGGCTTTCTTTGCCAAAAGGATAATTTCATTTCTGCTATCTCGCAAACTCCTTTCTCTCCCCTCTATCGCAAAAACCATCATCGGTTGTCCAATCCCATTGTCCGCCGCACTGGGAGCACTCGTAGTACATGGAGCAATTCATGGTATAACGATGGCGACACTCCCGGCATCTGACCACAGGCACGGCGTCGGCGGCGGGCTCATGCGCAATATCCCAAGCAGATACCATTTCTGAAAAGCACCCGGACACTTCTACTGCTTTTTTCAGAACAGCTTCCCGTTCTATGTACTCCTTCATTTCTTACCCCTATATAATGGATCCTCTGCTTCCTTTGTAGGATTATAGACCACGACCATTGAAGGGAAAGGTGCACAATCCCCTGCAACACCTTCATCATCTGTGAACCGAAGCCGCCCACGAACAAAATGAATTTCGGCCTTACCATAAATATAATCGTGAAAATATGCTGTGTCTGTTCTGGCTGGAATAAACAACACAATAGGATAACTCATAACCTGAGCTTCCTCATAAGCCTTTTTAACCCATTTCCCGATTTCACGCCCATAGGGTGGATTACAGAAAACCGCACCACCACGATCCCAACTTTTAGAAAGCCCATCTGTTTCAGGAGTATAATATAGAGGACATTTTGCTGTCTTATCAGTAGCCGCAGGATCAAGCACAAAGTGAAATTTTTTATTTAATTTATTAAAAAAGTCTACCGGAGTACACCAATCCATTTTCTTAGAGGATAAAAGTACCTTATTCATAACTTTTTATTATCCTTTCTTTTCATATACAAAGCATATCAACTATCATTTTCCTTTTCTTCATCCCACAAATCCATCTTCGAACAACAGTTAGAGCAGAATTTGCAATCTTTTGAATAGCTATATTGAATACAATAGTTGCAAGCCGAACGCACACAACACGGTTTTACGTCTCCACTTGACGGAGAACTAAACTCACAAAATGTACACGGTGAAATGCCCTTCCGATTCACCTTATCAAGTTCATCCTGAATAGCAGATAATCTAATTAAGGCATCCAACAATGAAACAGATACCCTAAACACATAACTTAAACACTTTCTATTATTATCTTTCATATCAGATAAATATTGAAATTTCAATTCATTAATTAACTTATATCTTTCCTTGTCCATTATCTTCAACTCTTTCAAATATTAATCGTATTCATATTTTTATGTTCCCTTTTAATACGCTTTCATTATCAAAATATCCTTTATAAATATTACCCTTCATTTTTATTTACTATTATCTGCAACATGAAGCATAAACTCAACAAATTCCTTGAATTTATCACTTGTATTTTCATCCTTCAAAACATTTCCCCAATACTCTTTAACTTCTTCATTCATCTTAGTGTTTTCTACCTTTTTCATTTTAATTTCCTCCTTAAATTTACAAGTTTTATTGTTCCCCTTGTTTGTATCTATATTATAACACCAAAATAAGCATTTGTAAATACCTTTTATAAAATTTTTTCAAATTCTTTTTTTCTTATACTCTCAATTCTTCCGTTTATATATATTTTATGAGGCCATTTTATATCATCAACGGAAATTAATGGCTCTGGATAGCACCTACAATTCCAAATATTACCTGCATGGTAATTTCCAACATCTTTCTCACCAGCAAGCCTTTCGGGTGATGGAGGCATATTCCAATTTACCAATACACCCTCCATTATACGATGAGATTTTCTTACTCTCAAACCATCCAAGACAGTACGCCATACATACCAATTAATTCCTAAATTTTCGGATCTTACCTTTGTTAATGCAGTAGTTGTTTTACTTACCTCAGTACGAGCTATTAACCTCTCACTCGCTTTTGCATGTTTATCTGTTTTTTCCTTTATCAGGGATGATATATCGGATGCCCTGTATCCCTCAAACGTATAATCTCTTATATCGTATAATACTTTATTGGCAACATCAGAGGGTAACGTCCTTATTAATGCTGCATTTTCAATTACTTGACTATTTATATCATTCTCTAATTCTTCATTTATTTCTCGCATTAACTCGCGATAAAACAAAGGATTTTTAGTAGCCTTTTTAGATGCCCTTCTCCAAGTTGACATATTCAAGTTTGATACTGCAGTAACCATTCTTTTAACGGACGAATTTATAAAATTCTCATACTGATATGTATTTTGAAAATTAACCATTCTCCTATAATATTCTTCCCTATCGCTTCCATAATTTTTACATATCAAACCAAATATATCATTCAAAAATGTTAAACTTTTTAGAAATTCCCTTTCTATGTTTAAGCCTGTTTTCCACTTATTGTACCTCATAACACCATGCAGCCCTTACTGCTTTATAGCTAACTCTATATTTTGCCTACCCCAGTTTAATGCCTCTTCATGGGAACTAAAATAAATATCAATATGGTTGCCTTTAATTGCCCCACCACAATCATCTGCCCTGTATTCATTTCCACAGCTATCAACAAGGATTGAGCCATAGGGAATCACATCTGGATCCACAGCAACGCTATATTGCGGAATTAATTCACGTCCTGTCGATCCAACTACTGCACCAGTTCTACCTGCAGCCCATATACCGCAACACTTTTCACAAAAGCAATAAGCGGTTGCAACAAAGGATTCAAATACAAGTTCTGACTCTTCTTCAACTTCTACTTTAACTTGGGGTGCCTCAATTGGAGTCGCCGGAATTACTACCAATTCGATCTCCGATTCAGCTTGCTTCTGCTTATTATACCCTTCTGCATAAGCAGTCCCATATACACAGCTTGCCAAAACAAACACAATAACAAAAGTTACCAATAATATAATACTTTCTCTTTTTCTCATTTTTAACACCTTACTTATTAACAAGTTTATTTATGTTTTGTACTTAATAAACATCATAGGCAACAGGAAAGTTTACGGGAATATTAGAAAATATTTGAAGATGATTTATGGTAACAATAAGGTTATAAAAGCTGTTTATAAATGGAATATGGATAAATAATTATGACACAGATAAAATTGAAACGGATATATGAAGATCCGGAACCAACGGATGGCTACAGGGTCTTTGTGGATCGGCTATGGCCCAGAGGTATGAAAAAGGAAGCGGCACATTTCGATTTGTGGGAAAAAGATGTAACTCCCTCTCCAGAACTTCGAAAGTGGTTTCATCAGGCACCCGATGAAAGGTGGAATGAGTTTGCCTCATTGTATAGCAAAGAGCTGAACGGTTCGGAGGCAGCAAGGGTATTTGTGGAGAAGATCAGGCAATATCCGGTCGTCACGTTGCTATATGCTTCTAAGAGTCCGGACCATAATCATGCACTTATTTTGAAAAAGTACCTGGGGGAACTGATGGTTGGCGATAGGTAATGTGTCATCTGTACTGTACGG